>ULTI01049385.1_pt1 | contig 21643 bp, 18 predicted proteins | sample 1957291 | NCBI WGS metagenome assembly ULTI01 (sample SAMEA4835725, study PRJEB28245) | human gut metagenome | biome: gut microbiome; material: fecal sample | place: Denmark | collected 2008 | reverse complement strand
ACATGCAACTAATCGCTATTTTATCCCGAACTGGGGTTTTCTTCTAGGCAAAAGTACATCTTTTCCTAATAACAACCAAAACTATTTCTTGGGAAATGCGACAAGGGGAGGCAGTTCCGAGACTAACGGACCTGCCTCCCCTTGCATAGGTTGGTGGATGGAAATCGCCTTCAATTAGCGATCCTTACTTGTGTTTACTCAAAGCGGATGGTTCCCTCCACTTTGTCCTTGACCGGTTGCTCCTCGCGAACCTGCTCGGGAGCCGACTTCTTCTTGATTTCATTCAGCATCGGTTTGGTTCTGTTGAAGGTGGGAATCGACTCCACTTCGAGGATCACGTCCTCGTTGTCGAGGTCGTCCTGCGAGAAGAGGTAGATGTGTGGGCGCGGCTTGGCCAGTTTGTCTCCGTCGTCGCCATAGTATTTGCCGCGTCTGTTGCTACGCTCCGCGTCGGCTTCCTCCTGCTCGGCCTTCTTCTGTGCCTCCTCCTCGGTGCGCGCCTTGTCCAGGCGGCTATGGTAGCTGGCCACATCCTCCAGGTCGTCGAGGCCGAAGCCCGTGGCGAGGATGGTGATTTTCACCTTCTTCTCCAAGGTGTTGTCGATGGCAATACCCCACTTCAACTCGAAGTTGGATCCGAAGCGACTCATGAAGTCGTTGATCTCGTTCATCTCCTCCATGGCCAGTCCATCGGTGCCATTCTCGCTGCTGAAGGCTATGGAGAGGAGAATCTTCTGCGAGTTATAGATGTCGTTGTCGTTGAGCAGCGGTGAGTTGAGCGCGTCGTCAATAGCCTTGCGCACGCGTCCATCGCCCTCGCCGAAGCCCGTGGACATGATGGCTACGCCGCCATCCTTGAGTACGGTGCGCACGTCGTTGAAGTCAAGGTTTATCAGTCCGCGGACGGTGATGATCTCGGCAATGCTCTTTGCTGCTACGCTCAGCGTGTCGTCGGCCTTGGCAAAGCCGTTGAGGAGGCTCAGGTCCGGATAGACCTTGCGCAGTCGCTCGTTGTTGATGACGAGGAGCGCATCGACGTGCTTTGCCATCTCATCGACGCCGTCGAGTGCCTGGTCGATCTTCTTGTTGCCCTCAAACTTGAAGGGGATGGTGACGATACCGACGGTGAGGATGCCCAGTTCCTTGCTCACGCGGGCGATGACTGGTGCTGCTCCCGTGCCTGTGCCGCCGCCCATGCCCGCAGTGATGAAGTCCATCTTCGTGCCGTCGCTGAGCATTGCTTTGATGTCATCTATCGACTCCTCGGCAGCCAGGCGCGCCTTCTCGGGTCGGTTGCCTGCTCCCAGACCCTCGCTGCCCAGCTGGAGTCGCTCGGGGACGGGACTGTCCTTCAGGGCCTGTGCGTCGGTGTTGCAGACCACAAACGAGACGTCGTGGATGCCCTGCTTGTACATATTGTTTACGGCGTTGCCGCCTCCACCACCCACACCGATCACCTTGATGATGCTGTTCTGACGATCCGGCTCGCCGAAGTCGAGATGATCGGCCAGCGTGGCCATGTTGTCTTTATCTTTATCCATCATTGTTGTTCAAAGTTATCTTGATAGTATTCTTCTCGTAGCCTGCGCTTGGCAGTTTTCGTTCTATTCCTCAGCCTCCAAGATCTTGCCGCCAAAGCCCTTTATCTTCTTGACGAATTTCGAAAAGAAGCCAGACTTCTCGGGTGCGGGAGTTGGTTCTGGATCATGTGTGTGCTCTGGTGCGGGAGGTGGTGTGGGCTGGGTGTTATTTCCGCCGTTTCCACCGTTTCCGCCATTGTCGCCGCCCGTATGCGGCTGTGTGCCACCCTCGCCGTTGGTGGTCTGATGGGTGGTCGTTGTCGTAGTCGTATGGCCAAAGAGGTCTGTTCCCGTGGACTGCTGGTGTACGATAGGTCCACCTGCACAGTTCATGTCGCCCTTGGCCAGCAGGGAGATGATGGTGTTGAGCGTGGTGTCGTGCTTATTGATGTCGGCGATGTTGGACTTGATGGCCAGGTTGACGAAGCGCGCCTTGCGTATCTTGTCCATGTGCGTGTATTTCTTGAAAGCCAGCTCGATGTTCTTCATGTTGGAACCGCCACCCGTGAGGATGATGCCACCCAGAAGTTTGCTGACATACTCCGCGGGCACCTGGTGCCACACGTTCTGCACAATCTCCTCCACGCGTGCCTCCACCAGTTCGATGAGCTGTTTGCTCTCGATGGTGCGCTCGCCGTCGATGGAGTAGGTGAGGGCAGGATCCATGTCGGCTATCTCGGTATAGGCGGATCCGTGCTTGAGCTTCAGCAGTTCTGCCTCGCGCTCTTCCATCTTCAGTGCCGTGATATCCTTGGTGACGTTGTTGCCGCCCAGGGGGATGACTGCCAGGTGGCGCAGCAGGCTCTTGTGATAGACCGACACCGTCGTTGTGTCAGCTCCCAGGTCCACCAGCACGCAGCCACCGCGCTTCTCCGACTCGGTGAGCACGTTGTCGGCCAGCACCAGCGGTGCGGGGAAGATCTCGGCAATGGCGATGCCCGCCTTGTCGAAAGCCTCGTTGAGGTTGCTGTAGAAGAGTTTTCTCTGGGCGATGTTGAGGAAGTTTCCCTCCAGCCGTGTGCCCTTGATTCCCACAGGATCGACGACATACTGGTTGCCGACCTTATACTCCTGTGTGACGACGTTGAGGATCTCCAGGTCGGGATAGTCCATGCCGCGGTTGCTGTCCATCAGTCCATCTACGATATCGCCATCGACAATCGTCTCCGTGGGCAGGTCCTTGACAATCACGTTGCGCACGCTCCGCACCGACTGGCCGCCTACTCCGACATACACATGGCTGATGTTTTGCTTCATGGTCTTGCTGAGCTTGGCCACGATATTCTTCAGGCAGGTAGCGGTCTTGTCGATATTGTTGACCACTCCCTTGCGGATACACTGCGTCGCATCCTCCTTGACGAGGGCCTGCACGGTGATGCTCCCGTCAGGATTCTTCTTGCCGGCAATCCCCCGGAAAACGGACGACCCCAGTTCAATGGCTACAATAAATTCTGCCATATATATATTCCTTATTTAATTATTCTAACTGTCGTTTCTTGCAAATAATCTGGTTGTCAAACTCCACATCGATGTAGCTATACTTGTTCCATCCCGTCTGCGAGAGCCCGTAGCGGTAGAACTTCTGTATGCGGGTGAGTTTCTTGTCCATAAACTCCGTCACTGCTGTCTCGATCTGCGACCGCTGGAGACCTTCGGGCAGCCTTCCGAGGTAGAGGATGTGGTCTCCCACGCGTGGCACCAGCTCTATACCTCTGTTGGGCAGCACGTTGATCTGTACAACCTGGTTTCTCCAGAAGTCAGAGGCCATGATGGCCTTGGCCATCGGTGTGAGGTAGTTGCGGGCGAAGGATTGGCTGATGTGGCCCGTGGCGATGATCAGGTCGCTCGTATATTTGGAGTTGGGCATCGGTCCTCCCTTGTCGTCGATGTAGTAGTCGTCGCCCCTGCTGCTCTTGATGCGGATGATGGGCACGCGCTGTGTGAGGGCTATCGTGACGTGTCCGTTCTGCGTGACGTGACACTCCGCCGTATTGACAAAGGGACTGGTGCGGAGCACCTCCTCGATGGATCGTGGAGAGATCCCCGCTATCGGTTTGCCAAGCGGATAGAGGCCCTGCTGCGTGAGGATATGCTTGATCTCCTCTGCGCTCAGAAATCCGACGTTGTTGGCGTCGGAGATGTTGACATCCACCTTGGAGCAGACCCTGGAGGCCGAGGCCGGCGTGTTCCACAACGTCACGGCCATGACGAGGTAGGCGGCCAGTATCAGGTCGACCACGACAAACAGCACGCGCTTCCAGTTTACGTTGACTCTCACGATACCTCCCTGTTGTGCGTTATGCTTTTTCCTTCTCCTCCAGTATGCGGGTTATCTCGGGCACATAGTCGTTGAGGTCTCCCGCTCCCAGGACGACCAGCACGTCGAAGTCTCGGCTGCGCACCCACTCCGCCACGTCGCGCTTGGCTATCATCGTGCGCTCCACCCCCTCGCGCAGGTGGTCGTAGATGAGTTTCGAGGTCACACCCTCGATGGGCTGCTCGCGTGCGGGATAGATCTCTGTGAGCACTACCTCGTCGAAATGGCTCAGCGCATCGGCGAAATCTGCATAGAAATCGCGGGTGCGCGTGTAGAGGTGAGGCTGGAAGATGACCGTCAGTTTGCGGTGTGCATAGAGCTCCCTCAGGCTCTTGGCACACTGGAGGATCTCCTTCGGATGGTGGCCGTAGTCGCTGAGGAACACGTGGCGTGGGTTGTTGAACTTGAAGTCGAAGCGACGCTCCACTCCCGCGTAGGTCTCCATGCCGCGGCGCAGTTCTTCCGCCGTGCAGCCGTTGAGTTGTGCCATTGCCATGGCGGCGACACTATTCTCGATGTTGATAGGTACGGGATGGCCCAGCGAGACTTGGGTCACCGTCTCCAGCGGCGATACGAAGTCGAAGACGATCTTGCCGTCGCCGATGCGGATGTTGGCAGCGTGGAAGTCGCCCTCGTCGCGGCTGTAGGTGTAGGTCTTCACCCCCTCGGGTACGTGGGCCTTCATCTCCAGTCCTGTGTGGAGGATCAGCGCGCCTCCGGGTTGTATCAGTTCGGTGTAGTGGCGGAAGCTCTCCAGGTAAGCTTCCTTCGTGCCGTAGATGTCGAGGTGGTCGGGGTCGGTAGAGGTGATGACCGACATCCAGGGGCGCAGCCAGTGGAAGGAACGGTCAAACTCATCGGCCTCTATGACCACATAGTCGCTTGTCAGCGAGAGGATGTAGTTGCTGCCCACATTCTTCGAGATGCCTCCGAGAAAGGCGTTGCAGCCTATGTGGCTTTGGCTCATGATATGGGCGCACATCGTCGAGGTGGTCGTCTTGCCATGGGTGCCCGCGAAGCAAAGGCCCTTGTGTGTGCGGGTGAGCGTGCCGAGCACCTGTGCCCGCTTCTCGATGGTGAAGTCGTGCTCCTTGAACCACGCCAGTTCGGCGTGGGAGGCCGGGATGGCGGGCGTGAAGACCACCAGTGTGTGTTCCCTGTCGCGGCAGGGCGCAGGGATCTGGTCAACGTCCTCCTCATAATGGATCTGCATGCCCTCGCGCTCCAGTTCGTGGGTGAGCGGTGTCGGCGTGCGGTCGTAGCCCGCCACGACGAGGTGGCGGTGCAGGAAGTAGCGTGCGAGGGCGCTCATGCCAATGCCTCCCGCTCCGACGAAATAGACAGCCTTGATATCTTTCAGTTCCATAATTTCTCCTTTATTGTTCAATCAGTTTGAGGACCTCGCGTGCGATGATCTCCGCCGAATCCTTGAGGCCCATCTTGTGCACATTCTCACCCAGCTGACGCAGTTTCTCATCGTCGGCCACAGTCTGCAGCGTCAGGTCCAGGAGCTTCTCCGGAGCCTCGGCATCCTCCACGTAGAGGGCTGCGTCGCGACGGACGAGAGCCATGGCATTCTTGCGCTGGTGGTCCTCCGCCACATTGGGGCTCGGGACGAGGATCACGGGTTTGCCGATGAGCTGAAACTCGCTGATGGAGCTTGCTCCGGCACGGCTCACGACGAGGTCGGCGGCATGATAGGCCGCTCCCATATCGCTCACGAAGTCCATCACCTTGAGGTTGGGCAGTTCTTTTCCCCGCATCTCCTTCTGGATGCTGTCGAAATAGTATTTACCCGTCTGCCAGATAAACTGCACCTCGGGATGCGCCTTGATCAGATCCAGGTGCTCCAGCACACTGCGGTTCATCGTTCTTGCGCCGAGGCTTCCTCCTACGATCAGCACGGTCTTCTTCTCCGCGTCGAGTCCGAAGGCGCGTCGTGCTTCCTGCGGTGTGCCCTGGGCCTCCAGGATGTTCTGTCTTACGGGATTTCCCGTCATGATGATGCGGTCGGCGGGGAAGAAGCGCTCCATCCCCTCGTAGGCCACGCAGATCTTCTTGGCACGGCTGGCCAGCAGCTTGTTGGTGACGCCCGCATAGGAGTTTTGCTCCTGTATGAGGCAGGGAATGCCCATTCGCGCGCACGCGTAGAGCGTGGCACCGCTGGCGTAGCCACCCACGCCTACTGCCACCATCGGGCGGAAGTCCTTGATGATGTGGCGTGCCATGCGCAGGCTCTTGAGCAAGTGCCACACCACGCTGATGTTTTTCAGCAGATGCCGGCGGTCGAATCCCTTGATGGGAAGTCCCTTGATCTCGTATCCCGCTGCCGGGACACGCTGCATCTCCATGCGGCCCTCTGCGCCGACAAAGAGAATCTTTGCCTCGGGACGCATCTGCCGCAGCGCGTTGGCTATCGACACGGCGGGGAAGATATGGCCTCCCGTGCCGCCACCGCTGATGATTATCCTCAATTCTTTGTCCATTGTGTTCGTTTTAAATTGCCGAGTGCCGCCAATCTTCTGCAAAGATAGTGCAAACGAGCGTAATGAGAGTTTTACTCTCAAATTGCCGAGTGCCGCCAATCTTCTGCAAAGATAAACAAAAAAAATGTCTTTCTACTATTTTCTGTTTATTTTTCCTCTTTCACCCCTGCCAGATGCTTCCTGCGGCCTTCTTTTTGGCCGAACGGCTGACGGAGAGTATCATGCCCATGTAGATGCAGTTGATGACCGTTGACGTACCCCCTCGGCTGATGAGCGGCAGCGGTTGTCCCGTGACGGGCGCCAATCCCACGGCCACCAGCATGTTGAAGAGCGCCTGTATGACGAGCATGAGCGTCAGTCCCATGGCCAGGAATGCGGGGAAGTTGTTCTCACATCGGTTGGCGATGATGGCGACTCGGAAGAGGAGGAAGACGTAGAGCAAGGCGACGAACGCTGCCCCTATGATGCCCAGCTCCTCGATGATGATGGCATAGATGAAGTCGGAGAATGCCTGTGCGAGTCCGTCTCGTGCGGTCGAATTGCCCGGTCCCTTTCCCACGATGCCCGATGAGGCTATGGCGATGTGGGAGTAGTTCTTCTGTGAGTCCTTGTCTCGCAGGTTCACCTTGTTGGCCGGGACGTCCTCCGGGTTGGTAAACTTCACGATGCGCGACTTCCATGTGTCGAGGCGGTCCTCGAAACGATCCGCCAGGGTCTTGGGCTGCTTTGTCTTGGCTTTCGTCGTTTGCTCCGTCAGCTGGTGGCGCGGGTCCTTCGCCCGCTCTTGTTCGGTCTTGCCGTATATCATGATGACCGACAGGGCAATGGTGGCTATTACCGCCATGACGCCGAAGAGTTTTCCCAACTGGTCCAGCGGCACGCGTCCGACAAACATCATCACGAAGATGGTGATGGCCAGTAGGAAGGCCGTGGATCCATTCTCCATGGCAATGGGGATGATGATCCAAGCCGAGAGCAGGAGGATATAGCGAAACGCCTTTCGGTCCGCTCCCTTGTCGATCTGCATCGCACTCAATATCTGTGCCGTGGCGAGCACCAATGCTCCCTTCGCCAGTTCTGAGGGCTGAAACTGGATGCCAAAGAAGGTGAGCCATCGGTTGGCTCCGTTGATGGTCTCGCCGCCCACGAGCACCCAGAGGATCATGATGATGGATCCGCCGAGGGCGAAGGGCGTGGCCATCTTGAAGTACTTACACTCCACGTTGAGCACACAGACGAGTGCTACCACTCCCAGTATGATCTTCTTGGCGTGGTCCATGATAGGTGCCCAGTAGTAGCCCTTTTTGAGCGTCAGCGAGCTGGATGCCGAATAGACCTCAATGATGCTAATCATACAGAGGAAGAAGAAGATCATCCAGATGACTTTGTCTCCCTTGAAAATGTTCGTCAATGACTTTCCTTTCATTTCTTTCTTTCTGTTTTTGAGGCGGATGCGAGTGGATCGAGTGTTTTTTTTGAAGATTCGCAGAATAGTTGTTGTTCAGTCTTTCCCTCCCCTTTTTCTCTCGTTCCGTGCCCGTCCGCCCTGTCTTGTTTTGTTTCTACGGTTTGTGATTGGTATGATAGAGTCTCCTTCGCCGCCCCCATCGGCACAATGGATGTGCCGATGGGGAGTCGGTGTCGGAGTGAGACTGCGACGGTGTGGCGTTATGACCTCATGTGGAAAGTGATGTTTTCAGTCCGTGTCAGAGCGATCTTACCAGTTGCTTAAACTGTTCTCCACGGTCCTCCATGTTCTTGAAGAGGTCGAAGCTGGCACAGCAGGGGCTGAGCAGCACCGTGTCGCCCGGCTTTGCCAGTTCGTGGCAGGCAGCCACACAGTCCTTCATCGAGTGGGTGTCCCGCACGGGGATTCCCAGTTCGTCGAAGTTGGCGTGGAGCTTGGCGTTGTCTGCACCGAGATAGACGATGGCGCGACACTTCTCCTTGACGAGCTCCTTGATGGGTCCATAGTCGTTGCCCTTGTCCTTGCCGCCGACGATGAGCACTGTCGGTGTGCGCATGCTCTCCAGCGCGTACCAGCAAGCATCGACATTGGTGGCCTTGGAGTCGTTGACATACTGCACGCCACCCACCTTGCAGACCTTCTCCAGTCGGTGTTCCACGCCTGGGAAGTCGCTCAGGCTCTTGCGGATGCTCTCCTTGCGGATGCCGGAGATGTTGGACGCGATGCCCGCAGCGAGCGAGTTGTAGATGTTGTGCTTGCCCGTGAGCGAGAGTTCCTCCTGCTCCATATTGAAAGGCGTAGGCTTCTCGATGACGTACTGTCCCTCCTCGATATAGCCGATGGAACCCGTCTCCTTGAGTTCGGAGAACGGATACTGCACGGCCTTGATGTCATACTTCTCCAGTTCCTTCTTGATGACCGGGTCGTCGTTCCAGTAGATGAAACTGTCCTCCTGCGTCTGGTTCTGGATGATGCGCATCTTTGCCGCGGCATAGTTCTCAAACTTGAAGTCGTAGCGGTCGAGGTGGTCCGGCGTGATGTTGAGCAGGATGGCGATGTTGGCACGAAACTCGTACATGTTGTCCAGCTGGAAAGAACTGAGCTCGATGACATAGTACTCGTGCGGATCCTCTGCCACCTGCAGCGCCAGGCTCCTTCCGATGTTGCCGGCCAGTCCCACGTCGTAGCCCGCATCCTTGAAGATGTGGTAGATGAGGCTTGTCGTGGTGGTCTTGCCGTTGCTTCCCGTGATGCAGACCATCTTGCTGTGGGTGTAGCGGCCCGCAAACTCTATCTCGCTGATGATGGGCGTTCCCTGCTGGATGAGGCGCTGTATCATCGGGACGCTGTCGGGGATGCCCGGGCTCTTGATGACCTCGTCTGCCGAGAGCACCTTCTCCTCCGTGTGGTGGCCCTCCTCCCATTCGATGCCGTGGTCGTCGAGCAGCTTCTTGTATTGGTCCTTCACCTTCGATGTGTCGGAGACAAACACGTCGAAGCCTTGCTTCTTGGCCAGCACGGCAGCACCTGCGCCGCTCTCGCCGGCTCCAAGAACTACGATTCTTTTCATCTTTCTTTTGCGCTTGATTTTATCGGGGTGGGAGACTTTGCCGCGTCCGTCTTGCCGGCCCTGGGGCCGTCGTCCGTTGGCCGCGTGTCAGCCTCCCGCTCTTCGTTTCTTATCTGATTTTCAATGTGATGATCGCCAGCGCCACCAGCAGGATCGTGATGATCCAGAAGCGGATGGTGATCTTGGCCTCGTGCTTCGCACCATGCGGCACGCGGATGAGATATTTGCAGTCGGGATCCAGTTGCGAGTCTTGCGTGCGGAAGTTGTCATGGATCGGCGTGCGCTTGAAGATGCGCTGCTTCACGCCGCGGCGCTTGCCAATCTTGTAGTACCATACCTGCAGGATGACGCTCAGGCTCTCGACGAAGAAGATGCCACAAAGGATGGGCAGCAGCAGCTCCTTGTGGATGATGATGGCGCCGACGGCGATGATTCCGCCGATGGTGAGGCTTCCCGTGTCGCCCATGAAGACCTGGGCGGGATAGGCGTTGTACCACAGAAATCCGATCAGCGCGCCGATAAAGGCGCAGAAGAACACCACCAGTTCCTCCGACCCTGGTATATACATGATGTTGAGGTAGGCAGCATACTGGATGTGGCTGCTCACGTAGGCCAGGATGCCGAGTGCCACGCCTATGATGGCCGAGTTGCCCGCACACATTCCGTCCATGCCGTCGTTGAGGTTGGCGCCGTTGGAGACCGCCGTCACGACAAAGATTGTCATGATGACGAAGAGTATCCAGCCCGCCGCCACGCTATGCTCGCCGCAGAAGCCCATCACCTTGGAGTAGTCGAGGTTGTGGTTCTTGACGAAGGGGATGGTAGTCTTGAGCGTCTTCTCCGCCTTCTCGCTGTGCTTGACGACGATTTCCTGTCCGTTTTTCTGCCCAAGCTCCATGTTCAGGTTCGACTTCACGTCGGGCGAGGCCCATAGCACCAGTCCCACGATGAGGCCGATGGAGACCTGTCCTACGATCTTGTACTTGCCCTTCAGTCCCTCCTTGTTGTGGCGGAAGATCTTGATGAAGTCGTCCATGCCACCGAGGAATCCGAGCCATACCGTCGTGACGATCATCAGGATGAGATAGATGTTGCGCAGTCGGCCCAGGAGAATGACGGGGATGAGCAGGGCAACGATGATGATGATGCCACCCATCGAGGGCACACCGACCTTGTTGACGCCAAATGGGTCGATCTTCTCGTCGCGTGCCGTCTCCGTGATCTGCTTCCGCTTGAGGTACTTGATAAACTTTTCGCCAAACCAGGCGGAGATGACGAGGGCCAGGACAAGGGCGAGGATCGAACGGAAGGAGATGTAGCTCCATAGGTGCGATCCGCTGACGCCAAACTGGTCGAGCCATCTGAAGATGTAGTATAACATACTGTCTTTGCTTTACTTTACGTTGAAAATGTCGCGCAGCACCTCGTGGTCGTCGAAGTGGTGCTTCACGCCATTGATCTCTTGGTAGGTCTCGTGGCCCTTACCCGCCACGAGCACGACGTCGCCCTTCTCGGCCATCATGCAAGCCGTGCGTATCGCCTCGCGCCGGTCGGTGATGGTGATCACCTTGCGTCGCTGCTGCGCGTCAAGTCCTGCCAGCATATCGTCGATGATGGCCTGTGGGTCCTCGTTGCGCGGGTTGTCGCTCGTGAGGATCACCTTGTCGCTCTGTCTGACGGCCTCCTGCGCCATGAGCGGTCGCTTGCCGTGGTCGCGGTTGCCTCCGGCGCCACAGACGGTGATGACCTTTCCCTTGCCGTTGAGCACCTCGTGGATGGCCGAGAGCACGTTGGCGATGGCGTCCGGGGTGTGGGCGTAATCGACGATGGCGGTGAATCCCTCCGGCGACCGGATCGGCTCCAGGCGTCCGCTGACACTGCCCAGCGTGCTCATGGCCACGAGCACGGCCTGTGCGTCTTCGCCCAGCAGTACCGCCGCGGCATAGACCGCGAGCAGGTTGCTCACGTTGAAGCGTCCGATAAACTGCACGCCGACCTCCTTGCCGTCGATCTCGAGGTACATTCCCTCGAAGTGGCACTCCAGGATGCGCGCCCTGTAGTCGGCCACGCGCTGGATGGAGTAGGTCTTGACGCTCGCCTTGCAGTTTTGCACCATGAAGAGTCCGTTCTTGTCGTCAGCGTTGGTGACGGCGAAGGCCGTCTTCGGCAGCATGTCGAAGAACATCTTCTTGGCGTTGCGGTAGTTTTCGAACGTCTTGTGATAGTCCAGGTGGTCTCGCGTGAGGTTGGTGAAGAGTCCGCCCGCAAAGTGGAGTCCGCCGATTCTGTGCTGATGGATGGCGTGGGAGGAGCACTCCATGAAGCAATACGTACATCCTGCGCAGACCATGCGCGCCAGTAGCTCGTTGAGGGCGATGGGGTCCGGCGTGGTATGGTCTGCCGGGACGGCCTCCCCGTCGATGTAGTTGCATACCGTCGAGAGCAGTCCCACCTTGTGGCCGAGCTTGCGGAAAAGATTGTAGAGCAGTGTGGCAATGGTTGTCTTGCCATTGGTGCCCGTCACGCCGACCAGTTTCAGCTTCCTCGACGGATCTCCGAAGAAGTGGGTCGCCACGGGTCCTACGGCCTCTTCCGTCGAAGCCACCTGTATGTAGGTCACGCCCTCGGCCTTCTCCTGCGGCATGTCCTCGCAGAGGACCGCCACGGCACCCTGGCCAATCGCCTTGCCTATGAAACGGTGGCCATCGACCTGCGTGCCCTTCATGGCCACGAAGAGGTCGCCTTGCTTCACCTTGCGTGAGTCGATTTCCACTCCCGCAATCTCGACATCGCAGCTTCCCTCCACCGTGAGAGGTTTCACTGCCTTGAGCAGTTCGCTTAATGCTTTCATATCTTTGAGTCTCTTGTTTTCTCCTTATTATATATATGAGTAGTCCATCACGTTTATAACATGGGATTTCCCCATCACGTTCCTATATGGGTAGTCCCATCACGCCGACAGGGCCTTGCGGTCCTCCCGACGGATGGGTGCTTTCGCTCTCTCCTTTGCCCAGCGCCTCTCTTGGGGCGGCTACGCCTGCAGCGCCAGGTTGCAGCTCATGCCGCTTCTGATGCGTGTGCCTGGTGCCAGGCTCTGGCTGACGACCACGCCGCGTCCGTTGATTCGCGCCTTGATGCCGCGGCTCTCCATGAGATAGACCGCGTCTCGCGCACCCATGCCGCAGACGTCGGGCACGTAGGCCTGTCCCACGACGGACCCCTTCACCAGCGTGAGCCGGTTGCGGGTGGTACTGTCATCGACGGCTCCCCAGACCGGGTCGCCACACTTGAAGTATCCCTTCCATCCGTTGATGAGGTCGAAGCCCAGGTCGTGGAGCACGAAGTCGGCTGCGTGGAGGTCTCCCTCCTTCACCCGCGGCAGCAGCACCGACGACGAGTCGCGTGCGTCCTCCATGCTCACCTTCAGGATCTGCGACATGATGCCCTCGGCAATGTTGTGGAATACCACACCACTCATGCCGCCACCCGAGGCGGGCAGTCCTTCCTTCTGTATGCAGACGATGCAGGAGTAGCGTGGGTTGTCGGCCGGGAAGTAGCCCGCGAAGGACAGCAGGTACTTGGTGCCGCCCGCCTTGTATCCCAGGGCTCCCTTCGACATCTGTGCCGTGCCGGTCTTTCCCGCCACCTCAAACTTGTCGCTGCCAGCCTTTTTTCCCAGTCCCTCGCTGACCACCTCGCGCAGGATGCGTTGTATCCACTCGATAGTCTGAGGCTTGGCGATCTGCTCCTTGACCACCTGCACCGGGAACTCCTGTACCACCTCGCCATCGCGCATAATCGCCTTGACCAGGCGCGGGCGCACCAGTTTTCCGCCGTTGGCAATGGCGTTGTAGAACGTGACCGTCTGCAGCGGCGGAATCTGCGTCTCGTAGCCGATGCTCATCCAGGGCAGGGCCGTCTTGCTCCAGTTGGTGTACTGTCCCCTCTTGTTCTTCTTCGGCATGCGGATGATGCCCGGCACGTAGCCCGGGATCGGGACCTTATAGTCTGTGGCCAGTCCGAAACTGTGGATCTTCTGCACGAACTTCTCCGGCTGGTCGTGGTAGAACTTGTCGATGATGCGGCTCACGCCGATGTTGGAACTATACTTCAGCGTCCAGGGCAGCATCAGCGTGCCGTAGCCGCCTCTCGACCAGTTGTGGTCCTTCATGTCGCGTCCGTACATATTCCACACGCCGCCTCCCGTCTCGACCATGTAGGTTGTATCGACGTAGCCGTCGTCGAGGGCCGCCATGATGGAGGCCGTCTTGAATACCGATCCCGGCTCCAGCAGGTCGCTCACCGCATGGTTGGCGATCTCCCTGTACTCTCCGTCGTCGCAGTGCTGCATGTTGACCATGGCCTTGATGTCTCCCGTGGCCACCTCCATGACGATCGCCACGCCGACCTTTCCGCCGATCAGTTTCAGCTCGTCCACGACGGACCGCTCCGCCAGGTCCTGCATGTTGACGTCGATCGTGGTCACTACGTCCGATCCGTTCTCAGGCGGCACGTCGGTGATGGTCAGAAACTTGCTGCGCACCATCATGCTGTGGCCAATGCCCTCCTTGCCTCGCAGCACGGAGTCGAAGGCCATTTCGAGCCCACATCGCGGCACGCGTCCGCCATACTGCTCCTTGTAGAGATCGCCGATGGTGCGTCCTGCCAGCGACCCAAACGGATGCTGCCGGTAGGTGAACTTGTCGGCGTGGATTCCGCTTTTGTTTGCGCCCCTGCGGAAGACGGGCAGCTGCGAGACCTCCATCCACGTGTCGTAATCGACGCGCTTCTTCCACACCGGCCATACGCGGCTCCGCTTGGCATATCCCTTTTTCAGTTCGGCCTTGAACTCCTCTGCCGGCTTCTCGGGGAAGATCTCGTTGAGCCCCTGGCAGATGGCGTCGAGGCTATCGGCAAACGCCGTGTCCGTAGGGTTGGACCGCAGCGTCTCGAAGTCCATGAATATCTTGTATTGCGGCATCGTGGTGGCCATCAGCCGCCCGTCGCAACTCAGTATGTTGCCTCTCGTGGCCTCCAGCTTCACGCTGTCGCGAGCCGATTGCTTGGCCGCCTCGGCCCAGTAGTCCTTTTCTGCTGTCATGATGTAGAAGGCTTTTCCCAACACACAACATGACACCAGCGTCATCAATACCGACACCAGCATGTAGCGCGGTATTACCTTTGCTTCGTTCAGTTTACTCATTGTAGTTGTTTTTTAAGTTATCAAATGGGGTCCGTGCGGCCTTCCGGCCTTTTCCACGGGCCGTGTCGTCACTCTCCTTGTCCTCCCTCCTCGGGCACCTGTATCTTGTAGGGCGGCTGGTCCGGGATCTTCAAGATGCTGTCCTTGCTGTTGCGCAGCGCCTGGAGCACAAAGCTCAGTCGCGTCTTCTCGGTGTATTTGCTGCCCGTGGAGAGCGCCCTGTACTTCGCGTCTTTGAGTTTCGCCTCCAGCCGGTTGATCTCCTTGAGCTTCTCCTGCACGCTGTAGCGGTTGGTGACGGAGACGAAGAGAAAGAGTCCCACGACCGCCATCAGTCCCACGTTCTTGCGCATCACGCCCGTCTGCAGCATCTCTCCGCCGATGATCTGTCGGAGCGTGTAGTTGGTGGAGTGGGGATTCTCGTCCTCGCGCGCCTGCTCCTCGATGGCCTGCCTGATGGCCTCGGCCACGCGCTCTGCCTCCGCCTCTTCCGAGGGCTGCTCCGTCGCGGCTCCCTCGTGGGCTGCTCCTTGCGCCTCGACGGTCTCGCCCGCGGCTTCTCCCTCCTTGCCAGCCGGCTTCCTGGCGGCCTTTCGGCCCTTCAGTGGTTCCTCCCGTTGTGGACGCACAGAGGCCTCGCCGGCAGCCTGTGTGGCCTCCGTGGCCCCCACGACCTCCAGCTCGACGGGCTGTCCCATCAGCGGCTCCTGTGTTTCCTTGTTGTTGCTCATCAGCGTTCTGTCCTTTCTGCTATTCTCAGTTTGGCACTACGGCTGCGCGGGTTGCGCTCCTGCTCCTCCGCCGTCGGCACGATCACCTTGTTGTTGACCAGTCGGTAGGGTGTTTCGGCCTTGCCAAAGAAGTCCTTGACGACCTTTCCCTCGGCGTTGCCGCTTCGCATCACGTTCTTGACGAGTCGGTCTTCCAGCGAGTGGTAGGTGATGATGCTCAGTCTGCCTCCCTCTCCGAGCACGTCGGTGGCTGCCGCCAGCAGTTCGCGCAGGGCGTCCATCTCGTGGTTGACCTCGATGCGCAGCGCCTGGAAAAGACGTGCCATTTCCTTCTTCTCCCGGCTCTTGTTTAGTAAAGGAGCGACAACGTTGGCCAATTCTATCGTTGTCGTGATCGATTTTTGCTGTCTTGCCTTGACGATGGCTGCCGCCATGCGTCGCGACTGTCGAAACTCTCCGTAGAGATAGAGCACGTTGGCGAGCTGCTCCTCGCTGTAGTCGCGCAGTAGGTCGGCCGCCGTCAGTCCGTCTCGTTTGTTCATCCTCATGTCCAGCGGCGCGTCGAAGCGGAAAGAGAATCCCCGCTCCTCGTCGTCGAAATGGTGGGAGCTGACCCCCAGGTCGGCCAGTAGGCCGTCGATATGGTCCACGCCGTAGTAGCGCATCCAGTTTTTCAGATAGCGGAAGTTGCTGCGCACAAACGTGAAGTTGTCCTCCGCCTCTGTTCCGATGTTGGCCTCTGCGTCGGCGTCCTGGTCGAAACTGTACAGATGGCCTGTGCCATGGAGCTGGCGCAGGATCTCGCGGCTGTGGCCTCCACCGCCAAAGGTCACGTCCACATAGACGCCACCCTCGTGGATGGCCAGTCCGCCGATGCTCTCCTGGAGGAGCACGGGCACATGATATGTCTGGGTAGAATCGGTCATTGTCGTGGTTGGTTGCTGTCGTTCTCGCTCTCTGCCGCGCCCGGGAATGCGCTCCCCATCCGGTCCTCCAGCGCCTGGGCGAAGGCGTCGGCGTCCATGAACGGACCCTCTCCCTCGTCGCCGCTCCAGATCTCGATGGCGTCGTCCATGCCGATGAAGCGCACCTGTCCCTCTATGCCCGCCATCTGCTGGTAGCGGCGGGGGATGAGGAATCGGCCGTTGCCGTCGAGCGCCACGGGCTCCACGTCGGAGACAAACTGGCGGAAGACCATTTGGTCCTGGCGGTTCCAGCGGTTGAGGCGTGCGCGCAGGCTGTCGAGCATTTGGTTCCACACCGATTCGGGATAGAGCACGAGGCACGGCTGGAAGATGTCCTTGCGCAGGACGAGGCGCTCTGCGCCCGCCGTGCTCAGCACCTTCCGGAAGGAGGCGGGGAGAAACACCCGTCCCTTGGCATCGGTCTTGGAATCTATCGTTCCCAAAAATCGCATGTGTACTTCTTTGAAGAAAATATATTTTCGGCTTCAAAGGTACACATTTTTCCCCACATCTCCCCACGCTCCCCCACAAAAGTTTCAAAAATGTCTGTTTTTTATTGATTCAGGTATAGGACGCCCTCTTTTCCGTCCTTCGCCCGTCGGACCTCGGAGCCGCCCGGAAGGGCCCTGCCGAGGCGGTGGAAATGTGACAACAACATGAAATAAGGGCGTCCTGACCACTTTTTCGGCGGAAATAGTTGCACACTTTGAGAAAAATGAGTATTTTTGCGCATTGTAAGAGAGAATTGACGAAAAGAAAGAGCGGATGGAGAAGACTATCGACATCGAGAAAATACTCACCAGCAAACTCGGCGGCAAGGCGCGCCTCGTGCCCCGCTGCCTGATCAACTGGCTACGCAAGATAGCCCACGAGGACCAAATGAACCAGTTCTTGTACGACCACCGCGACGAGGTCGGCACGCAATGGCTCACCTCCACCGTGGAGTATCTCAAGATGCATATCACCATCGAGGGCGAGGAGAACCTGCCCTCCAAGGATGATGGCAAACTCTACACCTTCGTCAGCAACCATCCTCTCGGCGGACAGGATGGCGTGGCCCTGGGCAGCATCATCGGGCGCCACTACGACGGTCGCTTCCGCTACCTGGTCAACGACCTGCTGATGAACCTCCCCGGCCTTCGTCCGGTCTGTGTGGGCATCAACAAGACGGGCAAGCAGAGCCGCGACTTCCCACGCATGGTCGAGGCGGCCTTTCAGGGCAACGACCATATCATCATGTTTCCCGCCGGACTCAACTCGCGGATGACCGACGGAGTGATCCGCGACCTGCCGTGGAAGAAGACCTTCGTCACGAAGAGCGTGCAGTATCAGCGCGACATCGTGCCCATCCATTTCAGCGGACGCAACTCCGACCGCTTCTACCGCATCGCCAACTGGCAGAAGCGCCTCCACCTCAAGGTGAACCTGGCGATGCTCTTCCTCGTCGACGAGATGTATCGCAACGTCGACAAGGACTTCACGGTCAAGATAGGCAAACCCATCCCCTGGCAGACCTTCGACCGGTCGCGATCGGCCAAGGACTGGGCCCTGTGGGTGGAGGACCAGGTCTATGCGCTCTGAGGAGGCAGAAGAAGATTCAGAAGAAGAGTCAGAACAAGAGACAGAAGAAGAGAATCCCCCCGTTTTACATCAAACTCTGAAAAAATGGAAGAAGAGATTATCCAACCCATCAGCAAAGAGGTGCTGCGCAGCGAGCTTACTCCTGAGAAGCTGCTCCGCACGACCAACAAGAGCCACAACGATATCTATGTGGTGACAGCCCACAACGCACCCAACGTGATGCGGGAGATAGGCCGGCTGCGCGAGATAGCGTTCCGCGCGGCAGGTGGCGGTACGGGCAAGGCCGTAGATATAGACGAGTTTGACACGTCGGACAACTGCTACAAGCAGCTCATCGTGTGGAACCCCGAGGCGGAGGAGATCATCGGTGGCTACCGCTATCTCTTCGGACGCAACTGGCGGCTCAATGCCGACGGTCAGCCCGAGTTGGCCACCAGCCACATGTTCCACTTCTCCGACCGCTTCCTCCAGGAGTACATGCCCTACACCGTGGAGCTGGGCCGATCGTTTGTCTCGCTCGACTACCAGAACGTGCGCAAGAACTCCAAGAGCATCTTCGCACTCGACAACCTTTGGGATGGTCTCGGCGCGCTGACGGTCATCAATCCCGACGTCAGGTACTTCTTTGGCAAGATGACCATGTATCCGAGCTACATCCGCATCGGCCGCGACATGATCCTCTATTTCCTCAAGAAGCACTTCGACGACAAGGACCATCTCATCGTGCCCATCCACCCGCTGAGCTACGAGCATCCCGAGGAGCAACTGGCCAAGATCTTCACGGGCGCCGACTTCAGGGAGGACTACCGCATCCTCAACCGCGAGATTCGCCACCTGGGCTTCAATATCCCGCCGCTCGTCAACGCCTACATGAACCTCTCGCCGACGATGAAACTCTTCGGAACGGCCATCAACGACGGTTTTGGCGAGGTGGAGGAGACGGGCATCCTCATTGCCGTCGATGAGATCCTCGACGAGAAGCGCGTGCGCCATATCGACAGTTTCGTCAAGGAGCACCCCGAGGCCCTCCATATCACCAGCGGCGCCAACAAACTCATTTACAAGGACCGGGCCTGACCCTTCCGCGAGGACCGGGCCTGACGTTTTCCTCCATCTCCAAACTGTATTTTTCCCCTCCCGACATGGAATCGATCAAAGAAATATTCAGAATCGGCAAAGGACCGTCGAGCAGCCACACCATGGGGCCGCAGCGGGCGGCACAGATCTTCCTCAAGCGCCATCCCAACGCCCACCGCTTCGAGGTGACGCTCTACGGCAGCCTGGCTGCCACGGGCAAGGGCCACATGACCGACGTGGCCATCCAGGAGGTGCTCCGCGAGGCCGCCCCCGTGAAGATCGTGTGGAAACCGACGGAGTTTCTGCAGTTCCACCCCAACGGCATGAAGTTTGTCGCCCTCAACGGCTACGACAAGCCCACCGAGGAGTGGACGGTCTATAGCGTCGGCGGCGGCGCCCTGTCGGAGGGCAAGGGCAAGGAGGACCAGTGCTTCCGCCCAGAGCAGGTCTATAACCTCCACACCACCAAGGATATCCTCGGCTGGTGTGAGGACAACGGTCGTGGCTACTGGGAGTATGTGGCGCTTTGCGAGGACAAGGACATCTGGGACTACCTGCGCCAGGTGTGGCAGGTGATGCAGCGTGCCGTCCACCGTGGCATCGACCACGAGGGCGCGCTCCCGGGCCCCTTGCACCTGGCCCGCAAGGCCCCGACCTACTATACGAAGTCGCTTGCCTACAAGCCGTCGCTGCAGAGCCGTGGCCGCGTCTTCGCCTATGCCCTGGCCGTGAGCGAGGAGAATGCCTCCGGCGGCACGGTGGCCACGGCCCCGACGTGTGGAGCCAGTGGCGTGGTGCCGGGCGTGCTGGTCCATCTGGCCGAATTCCACAATTTCTCCGAGACGCGCATCCTCCATGCCCTGGCCACGGCTGGCATCTTCGGCAACATCGTCAAGTACAACGCCTCGATCTCCGGCGCGGAGGTGGGATGCCAGGGCGAGGTCGGTGTGGCCTGCGCCATGGCTTCGGCAGCCACCTGCCAGCTCTTCGGCGGCACGCCGTCGCAGATAGAGTATGCGGCGGAGATGGGACTGGAGCACCACCTCGGCATGACCTGCGACCCCGTCTGCGGCCTCGTCCAGATCCCTTGCATCGAGCGCAACGCCTTTGCGGCCTGCCGTGCCCTCGACGCCCAGCTCTACGCCTCGCTCAGCGACGGCAAGCACCGCGTCTCCTTCGACAAAGTGGTGGACGTGATGAAGCGGACGGGCCACGACATTCCCTCGCTCTACAAGGAGACGAGCGAGGGCGGACTGGCCAAGGAGTTTTAGCAAGCGATTCAAACAACGCTAAGATTTGCGGTGTCATTGTTTCTTTGACAGTATCTACTCATCAAGCACCTATCTCCATGCAAGACCTTGAAATCAAGATAAAGGTGACGCTCTGTCAGATGGACGAGCTCTCCGCCGAGGACCAAGCGCTCGTGGGGCAGGCCATCGAGGCCACGCGCCACAGTTATGCCGTCTATTCCCACTTCCATGTGGGGGCCGCGGTGCGCCTCCAGGACGGTCGTGTCGTCATCGGTGCCAACCAGGAGAACGCCGCCTTTCCCTCGGGGCTCTGTGCCGAGCGCACGGCCCTCTTTGCGGCCCAGGCCCACTATCCCGACCAGCCGGTCCTGGCGCTGGCCATCGCCGCGCGCAACGCCGTGGGACTGACGGCGCAGCCCGTCACGCCTTGTGGCGCCTGCCGCCAGGTGGCGCTGGAGGTGGAGGATCGCTACCAGCAGCCGATGCGCGTGCTCCTCTATGGCACCGAGGGCGTCTATGTCGTAGGGAGCATGCACGACCTGGTGCCGCTCTCCTTCTCCGACGGGGCGATGCGCTGAGGCCGTCTGGCCACACACACAATCACAATCGCTATGCTGAAAAACTATTACGAGCAGGGCAGGGTAGAGGCTGGCTGCGACGAGGCCGGCCGTGGCTGCCTGGCTGGCAGTGTCTATGCCGCCGCCGTCATCCTGCCTCCCGACTATCACAACGAACGGCTCAACGACTCCAAGAAGCTCACCGCCCGCCAGCGCTATGCCCTGCGCCAGGATATCGAGCGCGACGCGGTGGCATGGGCCGTGGGCGTCGTCACGCCGCAGGAGATCGACCAGATCAATATCCTCAACGCCTCCATCCTCGCCATGCACCGTGCCCTCGACCAGCTCCAGGTGCGGCCCGAGGCCATCATCGTCGATGGCAACCGCTTCAAGCCCTACTGCGACCTGCCCCATACCACCATCGTCAAGGGCGACGGCAAGTACCTCTCCATCGCTGCCGCCTCCATCCTGGCCAAGACCTACCGCGACGACGAGATGATCCGCTTGGCGCAGGAGTATCCCGACTACGACTGGCAGCACAACATGGGCTACCCCACGCGAAAGCACCGCGAGGCCATCCGCCAGCATGGCATCACGCCCTACCACCGCCGCACCTTCAACCTCCTCGGCTCCGGGGAACTGACCATCCCCTTTGACAGTTAAGCAAGGCCGCTCGGTCTTTGATAGCGTCTTACAGTCTTTGATAGCGTCTGCTGTCTTGGATAACGTCGTACTGTTTTGGATAGCGTCTACTGTCTTTGATAGCTAAGCAAGGGCCGCTCTGTCTGGCGGCTCTTGCTGTAACCTACCGTGTCTAAACGGCTGCCATGCAACTCGTCACGCCGAGGGCCGTGGCGA
>ULTI01064121.1_pt1 | contig 21819 bp, 25 predicted proteins | sample 1957291 | NCBI WGS metagenome assembly ULTI01 (sample SAMEA4835725, study PRJEB28245) | human gut metagenome | biome: gut microbiome; material: fecal sample | place: Denmark | collected 2008 | reverse complement strand
CCGGGTCTTTTTCTTATTCTGCTTTTTTCGGGAACACAAACGGGTCGTGCAGGTAGACCAGCACGAGGTACGCCGCCATGAAGCACCAGATGATGGGCTCACAGAGGATGACGGCGTTATAGGCAAACTTCGGGATGAAGAAGAGCACGAATACGACCTTGCCCACCAGCTCGATGACACTGGAGAAGAGGGGCAGGACCTTCTGCCCCAGGCTCTGCAGGGCGTAGCGGGTGGCCAGCAGGACACCCAGCACCGAGTAGAAGGGTGCGTTCCAGAGCAGATACCGTGCGCCGTTTTCCAGCACCACAGGCTCGTTGGAGCCGGAGATGAGCTGCACCATCCACTCTGCGCCCAGCTGCATCAGAAGGACCGCCAGCACGGCCACTGCCACGCTGTACAGGGCGATCTCCTTCATGCCCTTGCGGACACGCTCCGGCTGGTTTGCGCCGCAGTTCTGGGAAACAAACGTGGAGCATGCCGATGCCATGGCCATGACCGGCATGCTGGTAAAGGAGAACAGCTTCCGGGCGGCGGTGTGACCGGCAATGACCAGCGTGCCCAGACCGTTGATGCCGTACTGCAGCACCACCGAGCCAGCCGAGACGATGCTGCTCATCAGGCCCATGGAGATGCTCTGGCTGAACAACTCCCAGTAAAGGTGGCTGCCCACCCTGAAATGCTGTTTTTCCGGAAGCAGGATCTTCACTCTGAGGAAGATGTACAGGATGCAGAGCACCACCGAAACGCCCTGCGAGATGACCGTTGCCACAGCCGCTCCCTGCACCCCCATGCCCATTCTTGCAATGAACAGGAGATCCAGCACCACATTCAGGCCCGAGGAGATGAGCAGGAACACCAGCGGCATCACGCTGTTGCCAATGGCGCGCAGCAGGCCCGCGCAGAGGTTATAGGCGAACATGACCAGCACGCCCAGATCGATGGTCAAAATGTAGCGGTACGCATCGTCCAGGATCTCCGCCGGGGTGTCCAGCATGAGGAGCAGCGGGTGCAGGCCCAGCACACCTGCCAGCGTAATGCAGAGGGAAGCCACCAGACCGATGACCAGTGAGCCTGCCACGGTCTTTTTGAGCAGATCGTGATCCTGCGCCCCGTAGGAGCGCGCTGCAACGATTGCAAGGCCGTTGCCGATACCAAGGCCAAAACCGACCAGAAGCTCGTAGATCGAGCCGCAGGAGCCAATGGCGGCAAGGGCGGTATCGCCCAGCACATTGCCCACGATCATGGTGTCCACGGTGTTATAGAGCTGCTGGAACAGGTTGGAGATGAAGATGGGCAGCATGAACAGCAGCAGGTTTTTGAAAATGGGCCCGTGCATCAGGTCCACATTCATGCTGAAGGGGGTTTTTTTCGCAGTTTGGGTCATAAGGTTCCTCACAGTTTACGGAAAACAACCCTCCCCGGCATTGCGCAGCAAAAACGGAGAGGGTTGTGCTTTATTTTTCTTTTACAGCTCCTGGGTCTCAAAGCCGTGGCCGGTCAGCACCTCCACGCTGGTGAAACCGGCTGCCTTGATGGCGGCGGCAGCTTCCTCAAAGCCGAAGGTCAGGCTGGAAACATCGTGGGAGTCGGAGGTGATGATGACCTTGCCGCCCATCTTGTTCCACTCCTCCAGCATCCATGCACTGGGGTAGAAATCCTTGCGATAGCCGCGGTAAACGCCGCCGGTGTTCACTTCCAGCAGGCAGTTGTGCTCTTTGGCTGCGCTCAGGGCTTTGAGGGCAGCGGCCCGGTAGCGGGGAGCCTCTTCATCAAAGAACTCACCCTCGCCGTTCAGCTTCTTGATGAGGTCGATGTGGGCCAGAATGTCCGGTCCCTTGGCGGCAACCTTCTCCACCTCTGCAAAGTAGGCCTCCACCGCGGCCAGCGGGTCACCGTCGAAATCATCAAAGATGCAGTCGTGCAGATCCTGCGGGCGGAAGTCGATCTCGTAGTACTTGCCGGTGTTCTTGCCGTACAGGTGATGAGCCGCACCGATCCAGTAATCGTAGTTCTCGGGCTTGTCCTCGCTCAGGCTGTCCCACTCGATGCCGCAGAGGATGTCCACCTTGCCCTTATACTCCGCCTTGAGCTTTGCAATGGTGGCCTTGTACTGGGCGGTGCGGCTGGGGCTCATGCAGTACTCGCGGTCCCGCTGCGTATAGCTATGGCCGGAGAAGCCCAGGGTCGTCAGGCCCTGTGCACAGGCGGCACTGGCCATTTCCTGCAAGGTATTTTTGCCATCGCACATCGTCGAGTGGCAATGAACACTGGACTTCCTATAATCTGCCATAACTAAATCACTGCATCCTTTCCTGTTTGACCTTGTGGTCAATGACGTGTCGTTTTTCCAGCTCACGGGTGATCTCTTCCACCGTGATGCCTGCCTGCACCATCAGCACCAGCACATGGTAAGCCAGGTCGCTGATCTCATAGATGGTCTCGGCCTTGTCCTCTTTTTCTCCCGCAATGATGACCTCGGTGCACTCCTCGCCCACCTTTTTCAGGATCTTCTCCTTGCCCTTCTCGAACAGGTAGGTGGTGTAGCTGCCTTCCCGGGGATGATCCCTGCGGCCCTGGATGAGTTCGTAAAGCCCCTGCCAGCTGAACTGTTTGAGCTCCGGCGAGACATACACTTCGTTGAAGAAGCAGCTCTCGGCACCGGTATGGCAGGCAGGGCCATCCTTGACCACCTCCACCACCAGTGCGTCCTTGTCGCAGTCTGCGGTGATGGACACCACATGCTGGACATTGCCGCTGGTATCGCCCTTGCGCCAGATCTCCTGACGGCTCCGGCTCCAGAACACCGTACGCCCCTCGGCAATGGTCAGTGCCAGCGTCTCGGCGTTCATGTAGGCAAGGGTGAGCACCTCTTTGGTGTAGTGATCCTGCACGATGGCAGGAATGAGGCCCTTTTCATCAAATTTCAGTTCCATGGTCAATACTCCCTCCCCAAAGGGGATACTTACAGTTTATCCTAAAGTTGCCCGAAACGCAAGAGCTTACAGCCGCATTTCGACACCATTTTCATTCAGATAGGTTTTCAGGTCGTGGATGGTCAGCAGTTTCTGGTGGAAAATGCCCGCCGCAAGGCCCGCGTCGATGCCCTTGTGGTGGAACAGCTCAAGGAAATCTTCCTTTTTGCCCGCGCCGCCGCTGGCGATGATGGGCACATTCACCCGGGCAGCGACCGCGTCCAGCATCTCGAGATCGAAGCCTGTGCGGACACCATCGGTGTCAATGCTGTTCAGGCAGATCTCCCCCGCGCCATGCGCCACGCACCAGCTGATCCAGTCCAGCGCGTCCCGGCCGGTATCCTCGCGCCCACCCTTGGCGAACACACGGAACTGGCCGTTCACCCGCTTCACGTCCGCCGAGAGCACCACGCACTGATCGCCGTATTTCCGGGCCGCCGCCGGGATGAGGCCGGGGTCCCGCAGAGCGCCCGAGTTGACGCTGACCTTATCGGCGCCGCATTTCAGCACCCGGTCAAAATCCTCCAGCGTGTTGATGCCGCCGCCTACGGTCAGCGGGATGAAGATCTCACTGGCCACCCGGGTCAGGATATCGGTGAACAGAGCGCGGCCCTCAAAGCTGGCGGTGATATCGTAGAACACCAGCTCGTCGGCACCGGCGGCGTTGTACATCCGGGCCATCTCCACCGGGTCGGCCACGTCCCGGATGCCCTCAAAGTTCGTGCCCTTGACCACCCGGCCATTCCGGACATCCAGACAGGGAATGATGCGTTTTGTGATCATTTTCGTTCCCCTCCGTTTCATTCTGCACCAGTTCTACACAACGTTTCAGATTCAGCGCCCCGGTATACAGGCTCTTGCCCAGGATCGCGGCAGCGGTACCCATCTTTTTCAGCTCCAACAGCTCGGCCTCCGACGAGATGCCGCCGCTGGCCGTGAAGGCCATGCCCGGCACCTCTGCCGCCAGCTGGCGGTACAGCGCCAGATTCGTGCCCTGCATGGCACCATCACAGGCAATGTCGGTGTAGATGATGGCCGTGCATCCGGCATCTGCCAGCCGCCTGCAGAAGTCCACGCCCTTTTCGGCGCTGACCTCCTTCCACCCGTGGATGGCAACAAATCCATCTTTGGCATCCACCCCCACGGCGATCCTCTCACCGTAGCGTTTCAGCATCCGGGCCGTGAAATCAAAATCCGTCACGGCCACACTGCCCAGGATGCAGCGATTCACGCCCAGAGAAAGGTATTTTTCAATGCGCTCCTCTGTACGGATGCCGCCGCCCACCTCAATGTACAAGCCCCCCTGCTTTGCCAGCGCGGCAATGGATCCGTAGTTGGAAAGGGTGCCGTCCTTTGCGCCGTCCAGATCCACAACGTGGAGATACCTGGCCCCGGCCTCCACAAACTGCCGGGCCTGTGCACAGGGGTCCTCCCCGTAAACGGTCATACGGTCGTAATCTCCCTGCGTCAGGCGGACAACTTTGCCGCCTCGCAGGTCAATGGCTGGGAATAGATTCATAGTTTCTCCTTTAGCGGCCTTACCCTCTCCGTCTTTGCTTCGCAAAGCCGCCAGGCTTTGACTGAGAGGGCGAGCCAGTTTACAATTCTGCAAACGCTCTCAAAATGCGCAGCCCCGTCTCCCCGCTCTTTTCGGGGTGGAACTGGGTGCCGTACACCCTGCCCGCCCTGACCACGCCGGTCACGGGGATAGAGTAATCGCTGACAGCAAGTGTACTCTCGGTACAATTTTTGCCGTAGTAGCTGTGGACGTAATAGACATACTCGCCCTCACGGATGTATCGGAAAAGCGGGTCATCCCGTACGATATGCAGGGCGTTCCAGCCGATCTGCGGCACCTTGAGGGATTTGTCTTTCAGGTCAGGTTCCAGCGGGCAGACCTCACCTTTAACAAAGCTCAGACCCCCATGCTCACCGTACTCATAGCTTTTTTCAAAGAGCAGCTGCATTCCCAGGCAGATGCCCAGCAGGGGCTTTTGCGCCGCCTGCTCCCGGATGACCGGCACCAGACCGGTAGCCGAGAGCTTGTCCATGGCATCGCCAAAGGCCCCCACTCCCGGCAGGATGAGCCGGTCAGCCTTGCGGATGGTCTGTGCATCGGCGGTCACAACGGCCTCCAGCCCCAGATGCGTCAGGCTGGAGCGCAGGCTGAACAGGTTGCCAACGCCGTAATCGATGATCGCGATCATACCAGCAGTCCTTTCGTGGAGGGGATCTCGTCCCGGTGGGCGGCATCAATGGCGACTGCCGCAGCCAGCGCGTGGCCTGCCCCCTTGAAGCAGGCTTCGAGAATGTGGTGGGTATTTTCCCCTGCAAATTGTACAAAGTGGAGCGTAGCGGGCACATTGCGGGCAAAGCCCAGCCAGAACTCCGAGGCGCATTCCACATCGAAATCGCCCACCTTTTCGGTCTTGCAGTGGACATCCCAGTTCAGGGTGCACCGGCCCGAAAGGTCTACCGCGCAGAGCACCAGCGCCTCATCCATGGGCAGGTAAAAGCTGCCATACCGCTGGATGCCCCGCATCTCGCCCAGCGCCCGGGCAAAGGCCTGCCCCAGTGCAATGCCGATATCCTCAGCCGTGTGGTGGTAATCCACCTCCACATCCCCGTGGCAGGTGAGCACCAGGTCAAACCGGCCATGGCGGGCAAACAGCTCCAGCATGTGGTTCAGGAACCCACAGCCGGTGTCCACCTCATAGCGGCCCGCACCGTCCAGATTCAGGGTCAGCTCGATCTGGGTCTCGTTGGTGTTGCGTTCCAGTGTCACTTCCCGCATGGGTCATTCCTCCATTATTTTGTCAAGGGTGTTCAGGAAGATCTGCATCTGCTCCGGCGTGCCGATCGTGATGCGCAGCCAGTTTTCAATGCGCGGGGCATCAAAGTGGCGCACCAGAACGCCCTTTTTCTTCAACTTCTGGTACAATTCGCCGCCGTTTTTCTTTTGTGTAGAGGCAAACAGGAAGTTGGAGCGGCTGTCCAGCACCGCAAAGCCCCGGGCTTCCAGCTGCTGTTTTGTCCAGGCCCGGGTGTCCACGATGGCGGCACGGGTCTTTTCAAAATAAACGGTATCTTCCAGCGCGGCCTGCCCTGCTTTCAAGGTCAGGCGGTTGATGTTATAGGGGTTCAGGCTGAACTTGACCCGGTTCAGGTCCGCGATGAGGCTGGCGCTGCCCATGGCAAGGCCCAGCCGCGCTCCTGCCAGCTGGCGGGATTTCGAGAAGGTCTGCACCACCAGCAGGTTGTCGTACCGGTCAATGAGCGGCACGCAGCTCTCGCCGCCAAAGTCCACATAGGCCTCATCCACAATGACCACATTGTCAGGGTTCGCTTTCAGGATGCCCTCGATGGCACTGCGGGGCAGGGCCAAGCCGGTGGGGGCGTTGGGGTTTGCGATGACGATGGTCTCATTCAGGCCGTAGTAATCGGCGGGGTCAAGGGTGAAATCCTCCTTCAGCGGAATGATATGGCTGGGGATGTGCATCAGCCCGCACCAGACACTGTAACAGCCATAGGTGATGTCGGCATAGGCCAGCGGGTGGGTCTCGTCGCAGAAGGCCCGCAGGGCGAAAAAGAGGTTCTCGTCACTGCCGTTGCCGGGCATGATCTGATCCGGCTGCAGGCCAAAGTGCGCCGCCGCCGTTTTCAGCAGGTCGGTGCAGGCGGGGTCGGAGTAGAGACGGAGCTTTTCCACCTCGTGCTCGCTCACCGCCGCCACCACCGCCGGGCTGGGCAGATAGGGGCTTTCGTTGGTGTTCAGCTTGATGTATTGCTGGTCCTGCGGCTGCTCCCCCGGGGTGTAGGGGGTGACTGTTTCAAGTTTCGGAGAGAGATATTTACTCATAGCAATTTCCTCACTGTCAGCGTCCTCTCCCTCTCAGGCGCTTCGCGCCAGCTCCCCCAAAGGGGGAGCCTCTGGCGGTTTTCCGTAACCTTGCGGGAAATTGCCAAATCCTCTCCCTTTGGGAGAGGTGGCATTGCAAAGCAATGACGGAGAGGGCGAGCCGCCTTTAGTCCTCTTCATATCTTATCGTCACACTCTTCGCATGGGCGTGCAGGCCCTCGCGCTCGGCAAAATCGGCAATGCGGGGTGCCACCTCGCCCAGCGCCTCGCGGGTGTAATAGAGGAAACTGGACTTCTTCACAAAGTCGTCCACACCCAGCGGGCTGGAGAAGCGGGCCGTGCCGCTGGTGGGCAGGGTGTGGTTGGGGCCTGCAAAGTAATCGCCCAGGGCCTCGGGCACATTGCGGCCCAGGAAGATGCTGCCCGCGTTTTTGATCTCGTTCAGCACCCCGAAGGGGTCCTCCACGCAGACCTCCAGATGCTCCGGCGCAATGATGTTGCAGGCCTCAATGGCCTTGTGCAGGTCGGTGCAGACGATGATCTTCCCGTTGTCGTCCACGCTGGCGCGGGCAATGGCGGCACGGGGCAGCTGGGGGATCTGCACCTCCAGCTCTGCCTGCACGGCCCTGGCCAGCGCCGGACTGTTGGTGACAAGAACAGGGCTGGCCAGCTTGTCGTGCTCGGCCTGGCTCAGCAGGTCTGCCGCCACCCAGGCGGGGTTGCAGCCGCCGTCGGCCAGCACCAGGATCTCGCTGGGGCCGGCGATCATATCAATGCCCACCTTGCCGAACACTTTCCGCTTGGCGGTGGCAACGTAGATGTTGCCGGGGCCGACGATCTTGTCCACCGCCGGGATGGTCTGGGTGCCGTAGGCCAGCGCGGCCACGGCCTGTGCACCGCCGGTCTTGAAGATCTTGGTCACACCGGCGGTGGCGGCAGCGGCAAGGATGACCGGATTCACCCTGCCGTCCTTTCCGGCGGGGGTGGTCATCACGATCTCCGACACGCCCGCGACCTTGGCCGGGATGACATCCATCAGCACGGTGGAGGGATAGGCCGCCGTGCCGCCGGGCACATATACCCCCGCCTTTTCAATGGGAGTATATTTCTGGCCCAGCACAATGCCGGGCTTCTCGTTGATCACGAAGTTCTTGTGCACCTGCTGGCGGTGGAAGCGCTCAATGTTGGAGGCAGCCTCCCGCAGGGTCTCAAGGAAATAGGGGTCCATATTGGCAAAGGCCTCGTCGATCTCCGCCTGCGTCACCTGCAGGTCGTCGATCTTTGCCCCGTCAAATTTCAGTGCGTACTCCTTCAGCGCCTCGTCGCCCCGGGCGCGGACCTCGGCAATGATGCCGTCCACCACATCCTCCACGTTTTTCTCCGCGCGGATGTCCCGGTTCAGGATCTCCTCGGGCCTGAGCTCATCAAAATTATACAGCTTGATCATTTTGTTTCCTCCTGCAAGGTCTTGCGCAGCGCTTCCAGCATGGCATCCATCTCGTTGTGCTTGAACTGGTAGCTGGCCTTATTGGCAATGAACCGGGCCGAGATGGGCATGAACTCGGTGACCACCCGCAGGCCGTTCTCCCGCAGGGTGGTGCCGGTCTCCACGATATCCACAATGACATCGGAAAGCCCAAGGATGGGGGCCAGCTCAATGGAGCCGTTCAGCTTGATGATATCGATATCCCGCCCGATGGACGCATAGTAGCTCTTTGCAATGTTGACGAATTTGGTCGCCACCCGCACCGGGCGGCTGGGGTCATCCTTGTAATCCGCCGGGGCAGCCACGCACATCCGGCACCTGCCAAGGCCGGTATCCAGCAGCTCGTAGACATCGGCAGAGGCTTCGGTGAGGATATCCTTGCCCACGATGCCCACATCTGCCGCGCCGTGCTCAACGTAGATAGCCACATCGCTGGGCTTGACAAGGAAGTAGCGGATGCCCGCCGCAGGGTTCTCCACCACCAGCTTTCGGGTGGCGTTGTAGTCCTCGGTGCAGCCGTAGCCGATGCGGGCCAGCAGGTCATACATCCTGTCGCCCAGACGGCCCTTGGGCAGGGCCACATTCAGCATGACCTGGCCCGTGCTGTTCCTCTGTACCGGCGGGGTGGGGGCGCTCAGGCGGTCAAGCTCGTCCAGATAGACCGCAAAGCCGATGGCCCCGGCCCCGGGGGTGAACTTCTGCATCAGCAGGTCGTAGCGGCCGCCCTTGAGCAGGGGCCGCGGCAGGCCCTGCAGATAGCCCTGAAAGACCAGCCCGTTGTAGTATTCCATCTCACCGGCAAGGCTCAGGTCAAGGCGGACCGCCCCGCCGGAGGCCTCCAGCGTTTTGGCCAGTGCCCGCAGCTCGGCGGCGGCGGCGCGCATCCGGTCGTTGCGGCAGGCACTCTCTGCCTTTGCCAGCGTCTCCTCGCAGCTGCCGGAAAGCTCCAGCAGGCCGGTCAGGGCATCGGCCCCGGCGGCATCCAGCCCGGCGGCCTGCGCGGCGCGGCGCAGCTCGTGCGCATTCTTTTCCCGCAGCTTTTCCAGCAGGCCGGGGCGGGCATTCTCCGGCACGCCCAGTGCGTCGAACAGGCCGAACAGATAGCCCATGTGGCTGACTTCCAGCACCCACGCGGCCCCCAGCTGGGCCAGGCTCTGCGCTGCCAGCCGGACCGCCTGCTGCACCTGTGCCTCCCCCACCGCGCCCAGCATCTCAAGGCCCATCTGGGAGATCTCCTGGAAGGTGTGGCTCTCTGCCGAGGGGCGGTAGACGTTCTCATGGTAGTAATACCGCAGGGTCTCGCCGGGGGCGGGCTGGGCCGTCTTGGCAATGGACAGGGTCACGTCCGGCTTGAGCGCCAGCAGACGGCCATCCAGGTCGGTGAAGGTGATGACCTGCTCTGAGGACAAAAAGCTCCGGTTCTCCTGATAAAGCCCGTACTCCTCAAAGCGGCCCATGTGATATTTGCGGCAGCCCGCCGCCTCATACAGCGCCCGCAGCGCAAAGGAGGCCCGCTCCTTGGGCTGCAAACTGTCCAGACTGAATTTCATCTCGATCTCCTCGTTCCCTCTCTGCGTATTTCCCACTTCTTTTGTTTATTTTACTTTATCGAGATAAAGTTGTAAAGTATGAAAGTGACGGCTTTTCAGCCCTATCTTACCGTTTTTCTGTGTGTTTGTACAGAAAGGCGAAATCATTTCACCCCAGCGCCAAAACAGATGATGGAGAGCGAAAACCGGGGATGCAAAAAGGCCGGGCCAGTCTCCTGCATTGGAAACCGACCCGGCATCTTTCTTATTTTGCAAGCTTCAGATTCTGCGGCTCTTTGGGTGTGAACACAAGCTTCAGGTCCATTCCCATTCCGTCTGCCAGACGCTTCAGCAGCTTCAAAGATGGGTTGCGTGTTCCATTTTCCAGCTTGCTGATATCCGCCTGATTGATGCCGGTGCGTTCGGCCAGCTCCTTCTGGGTCAGGTTCTGAGAAATGCGTGCATCTGCCATCGCCCGGATGATGTCCATTTCCGGCTGGTTCTCTTCCCACTCCTTGCGGAACTCCTCATTTTTCAGCTGTTCATTCAAATACAGATCCAGTGTTTTCATCTGATTCTCCCTCTCTTTCCAAAAAATCTTTCCGATACTGTTTTGCCCGTTCAATTTCACTCTTGGGTGTTTTCTGGGTCTTTTTGATAAAGCCGTTCGTCAGAATGATCCTTCCCCCATAATAGAAGAAATACATGACCCGCGAAATATCCGTTCCAACTTTTCCGCGGATCTCAAAAATTCCATCATCCAGATGCTTGCTGTATGGCTCCCTCAGACGGTTTCCCTGTTCCTGTAAAACCTTCAGGGTCATTACCAGCTTGCTCCGCATTTTGATATCCAGTTCATCCAAAAAATCTTCCGCAGGGCGCTGGCCATCTCTTGTTTCATAAAATTCCACCACGAACGGTCCCATTTCAAACTCCTCCCTACACTTTTCCCCTTTCAGTATATGGCAGATATGCCATATTGTCAAGCGCAAAAAGGCCGCCGCCCATTCGAAAACGGGCAGCGGCCATACAACTTGATTTTTTTCTTAGCCCAGCAGCGCCAGCACACCGGCCTTGGGGCGGGCACCCACAGCCTGATTCACAAGCTTGCCGTCGCGGAACACCAGCAGGGTGGGGATGCTCATCACGCCGAACTGAGAGGCCAGCTCGGGCTGTTCATCCACATTGACCTTGCCCACCTTGACATCGGTGCGCTCCTCGGCCACCTCGTCCACGATGGGGCTCAGCATCCGGCAGGGGCCGCACCAGGTGGCCCAAAAGTCCAGCAGAACAGGCTTTGTGCTGTGCAGCACCTCGGCTTCAAAATTTTCTTTGGTAATGGTAACAACAGCCATATTGGTTCCCTCCATTTTTTATCCGCACCCTCTGCGGGGGCGGTCAGTTCCCTCAAAAGAAGGAGTGATTCTTACTTATGGCTCTAGTATACCCCAAACGACAGGATTTTTCCAGAAACAATCTGTGAACAAAAAAGGCGGCGGCCCGCCCGCTTGGGGAGAGCCGCCGCCCTGTGTTGTTCTTTGGAGTTCTCCGGGCTGTCTGGTCAGAGCGATCAGGCCGTGACCCAGGCGATCGCGGTAACAGGCCACCAGCCGGTCAGGTTCAGAGCGGTGTAAACGCCAACGATCGCATTGCCGATGGACTTACCCATGTAATCGGCAGCGGCATTGATGCCCTTTGCTGCCAAATCGGTGATATTCTCGCCGTTCTTCTTGTTGTTCTTGATCCAGGTACGGGTCTGATCCAGGCCCCAGATCAGGTTTGCAACAGAAATGACTGCGCCGATCGTCCAACCCACAGCAAACGGAGCGGTAAAACCGTCGCCGCCGCTGGTATAGGTCATTTCTTCTTCGTTCATCACATTGTAGTTCGCGGGCAGCATGAGCTTCTTTTCCATAATAATACTCCTTTACAAAAAGCATTTATTGCACGGTGCAGCATACACCGCAAGTTACAGAAAACAGACCCGGTATCCCACTTTCCCGGCTTACAGGATCAGCAGAACAGCGCTCAGGGGAGCCAGAGCCACCACCATGGTGCTGGAAACGGCATCCCGGACAAAGTTGGCTGCGGACTTGGACATATCCTCGCCGACAGCATCTGCGGCACGGCCCAGAACGGTGAAGAGGTTGCCCTCACGGTTGCTCTTCTTGTTCAGCCAGTCCTTGGAAGCGGAAATGCCCCAGATATAGCTGGCACCCAGCACCACAGCACCCACGACCGTAGCGGCAGCGGATGCAAATCCGCCAATATCGGAACCGCCCTGGGTATAGGTCATCTCTTCTTCGGAAAGCACTGCGTATTCAGCAGGCAGATTCATGTTCTTGTTCATAGGTCTCATACTCCTTTTTTGAGCAGCTTGAACCGATGGTGTTCTTTCCCAATTTACCATCTGGTTTCTAGCCTTATATTACTACATCACACAGTTTCATGCAATGGATTTTGTGAAAAACCATCAAAAATCGGAAAGTCGCATGAAAAAACAAACGAAAGTTTGGTGAAAAGCACTGCAATAATTTTCCACTCAGCCTGCCACGCCCGCACGGTAGAGATACGGGTCGGTGGTAAAACTGGCATAGCTGTACAGCACAAGGATCTGGTCGTAGTCGTTGGCCGCAATGAGCTGGTCCAGCCCATAGTTATAGTTGCGGAAATCCACCACGTCGATGGCCGCATAGTTGGCTGTCAGGTAGGGCACAAAGCTGTTGGCATAGCTGTCCTTAATGACCAGGATCTTTCCCTCGCCGTCACCCTCCACCCGGCTCAGGCCGTTGTTGCCGTGCAGGAACATGGCGTACTTATCATACACCTCCAGCTTGTCCAGATCGTACAGGCCGGTGGTGGTGCCCTCGGTGGGCTGGCCCGGGCCGGTGACGTTCCAGACCGTCAGGCTGTTCTGCAGGTCATACCAGGTAATGGTGTCTGGCTCGGCATTCCAGGTGCGGGTCTTGGAGTAGTGGGTGCCGTAGAAATCCTCACAGGTCTCGGCCGTGTGGGCATCCCGGTCAAAGGGGGTCAGGCCCAGCGTCTCACAGAACTGCTGGTAGGCGTAGTAGGCCCCCAGCGTCGTCCAGTGGTGGTCGGTGCGGTAGTAGAGGTATTCCTCTTTGTGCTCCGTCAGGGCGGGCAGGACATCAATGAACCGCCCGTAGGCCTCCCCCTGTGCAGCAACGCCTTCCAGAATGCTCTTCTCATCGATCTGGGGTGCCCCCGCCGGGACATTCTCAGGGTAGACCACCGAGGCCGACGGCACCAGCATGAGGTTCACCCTGCCCGGGTAGCGCTGGGCAAGGCTCTGGACGGCGGCAAGGTTCTTGGCCATCCCCTTTTCCTCATTTTTCAGGATGCTGTAATGCCGGGCGAACATCATGTGCTCCCGGCCCAGCAGGATGCCGCCGCTCTGGGTCTTTTGGAAGAGGGTGGTCTCCGCCGCACTCTGCAGGCTGATCCACTGGTCGCGGCCAAACACCTGATCCTTGACGTATCGGGTGTAGCTGGTGAAGTAGTTGTTCAGCCCGTCGGCGGAAACAGCGGTCAGCCTGGGCCGCTGGGTCAGGGTGGTGTTTTCCAGTTCACTGTACGCGCGGTCGGGCGTAGCCATATCCAGCACGAACAGCCCGATAAAGAACAGCCCGAAGGCCACCAGCACCGGATACCGGAACAGAGAGGGAGTTTTCTTTGTATGCTTTTCCATTCAGGTTCCCTCCTCAGAAGTTGAAATACAGGAACGGGCTGTTGGTGCTGCCCACCACATACGCCGTGGAGAGCACCAGCAGCACCAGCACCGCAGCCACACGGGTCACGGTGTGTTTGCGCAGGGCGTTCCAGATCTTCTCAATGAGCGGGGTGCAGCACAGGATGCTGACCGCCAGCAGCACACCGTAGTTGCGCAGGAAGTAGACCGGAGACGCACCGCCCGAGGGGAGGAAGAGCTTGCGGAACAGCAGCCCGAAGCCCACCCCGGCCTCGTTGCCCACAAACATGGCCCAGCCCACCACCACAAGGAACATGGTGTAGATGTGGGGCCAGATCCTGCCTTTTTCCAGATATTTGAGCAGGAACAGCTTTTCAATGGCCAGCAGGACAAAGTAGTACAGGCCCCAGCAGATAAAGTTCCAGTCTGCACCGTGCCAGATGCCGGTGAGCAGCTCCACCACGAACAGGTTGAAGATCTGCCGCTTCAGGCCCTTGCGGTTGCCGCCCAGAGGGATATACACATACTCCCGGAACCAGCCGGAAAGGGTCATGTGCCAGCGCCGCCAGAACTCGGTGATGGAGCGGGAGATATAGGGGAAGTTGAAGTTCTGGGGGAAATCGAAGCCCAGCATCTTGCCCATACCAATGGCCATCATGGAGTAACCGGAAAAATCAAAGTAGAGCTGGAGCGAATAGGCGATGACACCCAGCCAGACCAGCGGCGTGGACGCATTGGCAAGGCCCACAAAGGTGGTGGAAGGGCTGTCGGCAATGCCGATGATGTCCGTCCAGAGCGCGCCGACGGCATCCGCCAGCAGGACCTTTTTTGCCAGACCAAAGGTGAACAGGGTCATGCCTTCCTCGATCTGCTGCAAGCTGTAACGATGCTTGTAAACGTGCAGCTGGGCCGAGACATCCCGATACTTGACGATGGGACCCGCGATGAGCTGGGGGAACATGACAACATAAGCGCCGAAGTCGATGATGTTGTGCTCAGTCTTTACCTCCCGGCGGTAGACATCAATGGTGTAGGAAAGGGTCTGGAAGGTATAAAAGCTGATGCCCAGCGGCAGGACGCTGATGCCCTGAATGGCCGCAAATCCGGTGCCCAGCAGGCTGTTGATGCTGCGCAGGACAAAGTTTGCGTACTTGAAGTAGAACAGCATCCCCAGGCTGGCTGCAAGGGCGACCAGCAGCAGCACCTTGCGCACGCCGGGCTTTGCGTCAAACGCTTCCAACCCCAGGCCGCAGAGATAGTTGATGAGGATCAGGGCCAGCATGACCGGGAAGAACCGGACCTCACCCCAGCAGTAGAACACCAGGCTGCACACAAAGAGCACCGTATTCTTGAGCTTTGCGGGCGCAAGGTAATACAGCGCCAGCGTAATGGGAAGAAACCGGAACAGAAAGATGATGGTGCTGAAAACCAAGGCTTCGACCTCCTTTTAAAAAAAGAGCTGCTGCAAATGCCCTCTCACACTCGCTGCGCTCGTCAGCTCTCCCTTTGGGAGAGGCGGCAGTGCGGAGCATTGACGGAGAGGGCCTGCAGCAGCCCCATTCAGTTTTATTTTACTCTCCCAGTGCGCTGTCCACCGCGCTGTCCAGATCGGCAGTGCACTCGTTGGAAGCGATGACCATGACCACGGTGTTGTCCTTGAAGGCGATCACGGCATTCTCCACATTTTCCTGGGCCTGTGCGAACTCAGCGTAGTTGCCGTAGAACGCCACCTGATCCTGCTGGTAAGCAGTCAGCTGGTTTGCAACCTCCTCAGCCTTGCCGTCAGCAGCTTCCACGACCAGCACCATACCGGCATCGCCGTTGTCGTTGCTCTTCACGCCCTTGTAGCTCACCACATCCTCAGCGGGCAGGTTGAAATCGTACTCAATGTTCATGGCAGCGATCTCAAACTGGTTGGAGATGGGGTTGGCATCCAGCAGGGTCTCGAACGGTGCGTTCAGGGCATCGGTGCTGTTGTCCTCGCCCAGCGAGATGCTGGAGGCCTGGCTCAGCACAGTGGAGGCAGGCTCAGAGGACGCGGCAGAAGAAGCGGTAGAACCGGAAGAAGAACCGCAGCCGGCCAGCAGAGCACAGCTCAGGGCCAGAGAAGCAGCGGTCAGAATGATTTTTGCACGAAGTTTCATGGATTATTCCCTCTTTTATCTATTTTACACCGGTTCGCCCACGCGGAAGAGTTTCCGACAACGAACCATTGTTATCTTACCATATCAAAGCCCGAATTGCAAACGGCAGGCAGAAGATTTTACGGTTTCTTCACCAGTGCTTTGCCGCTCAGCCCGCGATCTGCTGCAGGGCGGCGATATAGTCCTCAAAGCACAGGCCGCTGGCGTTGATCTTTGCGGCATTTTCCACGCCCACATAGCGCCAGTGCCAGGGCTCATAAGTGATCTCGGTCTTCTCCTCGGCCCCCTTGGGGTAGCGCAGGATGAACCCGTACTCCCCGGCGTGCTGGCAGAGCCAGCGGAAGGCGGCCGTGTTCTCAAAGCCCTCGTCCAGGCCGGTGTGCTCGGGGCTGTTCAGGTCTGCGGCCAGGCCGCAGTTGTGCTCAGAATAGCCTGGCGGGTTGACGATGGCAGCGGCCATTTCCTTCGCCTTTGCATCGTCATAGCCCTGCTGCTTATAATAGTTGGTCTTTTTCTCGTAGAGATTGGTCTGGTAGGACACGCTGCGGTAGCCGCTCTGCATCCAGACGGTCACGTTCTCCGCAGCAGCAGCCTTCTGCAGCTCCAGAAAGGCATTGCAGGCCACGGTCTGCAGGGTCTTGTTCACTGCGGTCTTGGAGCCGCACTCAGCGGTCTCAAAGGTGTAGTTTTCCGGCATCTTATTGGTGTGGTTCACAAGGATCATCAGCGGGTCGGCCAGCATGGCCTTCGCCTCGGCGGCAGTCAGGCTCAGCAGGTTGTCCCGGCTCTCCACGCTCTCGGCGGCGGCTCCGCTCACGGCACTGCTCTCCGCCTTGCTGCTCGGTGCAGCCAACGGCAGGCTGCTTGCCGCACTATTGGCGGCGCTCCCGGCGGCATCTGCCGTGGGCACCGGGGCCTTGCGGCGGGAAAGCAGGAAGGACACACCGCCCACGGCCACGCAGACCACAAGGGTCAGCCCGGCGATGCGGCGGATGGCGCGGTTGCGTCGCCGCCGCCGGATCTCTGCCCGGGTCAGGCGGCGGTGGATGGGTTGCTGCTGATTCATAAGAGACCTTCTTTCTCGGTTCATTTTCTGTATATTATGTTTCTCCGGGGGCATCCTAAGCCCGAGGTGACAGCGATGAAGATGACAGCAGAAGAATACGCACGGCGGGTGAAACAGGTCGGCCCCCGCTCCCCTCTGGGCTCCGACTGCCTGTGGGCCTTCTGCGTGGGCGGCGGCATCTGCCTGCTGGGCGAGGTGCTGCGCGGGTGGTATCTTGGCATGGGGCTGGAAGCCCAGCTTGCCGGTACCCTGACCAGCTGCACCCTCATTGTGCTGTCGGCCCTGCTGACCACGCTGGGGCTCTACCAGAAGCTTGCCGCCAAAGCCGGGGCAGGCTCGCTGGTGCCCATCACGGGCTTTGCCAACGCCGTGGTCAGCGCCGCCATCGAGTTCAAGCCCGAGGGCAGGGTCTGCGGCACCGGAGCCAAGATGTTCACCATTGCAGGGCCGGTCATCGTGTACGGCACGCTGGCCGCTGTGGTCTACGGTGGGGTGCTCTGGCTGCTGGGCGGCTGACCGCTCTGTCTACAATACGCCTGCCGGGATGCAAAAATTGCAGTTTTCCGGCAAAACGGATGGAGCAGAATATCGCACGAGCGCTATTATAGCACAAATCCCAAAGAAAAACAGCCCTGAAAGGGGGATTTTTTCATGGCGACCCGCCGGGGTGACACCCTGATCTTCCCAAAACCGCCTGTCATCGCCGCACACGCCTGCATCGGCGGCAAAAAGGAGGGCGAAAGCCCGCTGGCGGCAGAGTTCGATGAGCTGCACAGCGACAACCGCCTCGGGCAGGCCAGCTGGGAGGCCGCTGAAACGCAGCTGCAATTGCAGACGGCGCGGCTCTGCCTGAAAAAAGCCCACGCCACCGAAAAGGATGTGAGCCTCCTGCTGGCCGGAGACCTGCAGGCCCAGTGCACGGCTTCGGGCTATGCAGCCCGGGCGCTGGGCCTGCCCTTTGCGGGGCTGTTCGGGGCCTGCAGCACCATGGCCGAGGCGCTGGGTGTTGGGGCCTGCCTGTGCAGCGCCGGAATGGCAGACGGCCTGCTGGCCATGACCTCCAGCCACTTCTGCACCGCCGAGCGGCAGTTCCGCACCCCGCTTTCCTACGGAGCCGTGCGCACCCCCACCGCCCAGTGGACTGCCACGGCGGCAGGGGCCTGCCTGCTCCGCCCTGCCGGGCAGGGGGTTGGCATCCGGGCCGTGACCTTTGGCCGGGTGCAGGATCTGGGCATCCGGGACATCAACAACATGGGGGCCGCCATGGCTCCGGCTGCGGCGGCAACGCTCCTGCGCTACCTCACCGATACCAACACCCAGCCGCAGGAGTTCGATGCCATCTGCACCGGCGACCTGGGCCATGTGGGCAGTCAGCTGTTCCGGGAGCTGCTGGCCGCCGAGGGCCTGCTCCTCAAGAACCATATAGACTGCGGTTCCCTCCTCTATGATGCCGAGGGCCAGTCGGTGCACAGCGGCGCTTCTGGGCCGGGGTGCTGTGCAGCAGTGCTCTGCGGGCATCTTCTGCCCCGGCTGGAGCGGCGGGGGCAGCGCCGGGTTCTCTTTCTGGCAACAGGCGCGCTGATGAGCCAGACCACCTTTTTGCAGAAGGAGAGCATCCCCGCCATCTCGCACCTGGTGGAGCTTGCTGCCCCGGAGGAACAGAACGGAGGGAACACATGAACTATTTCTGGGCATTCGTTACAGGCGGGGCCATCTGCGTGGTGGGCCAGCTCTTTCTCGACCTGACCGCCCTGACCCCCGCCCGCATCCTGACGGGCTATGTGGTGGCGGGCGTGGTGCTTTCGGCCCTTGGGTGGTATGCGCCGCTGGCCGAGTTTGCAGGCTGCGGTGCCACCGTTCCCCTGCTGGGCTTCGGGCATCTGCTTGCCAAAGGCGTGCGCACCGCCCTTGCCGAAGAGGGAGCCATCGGCATCCTGACCGGCGGGCTGACCGCCGCGGCTGCAGGCATCACCACCAGCCTTGTCTGCGGCGTGGTCTGTTCGCTGGTGGGCCGCAGCCACGACCAGAACTGAAGCAGAACTCTTCCTGGGACGATACTCTTTTTTCGTGTATCGTCCTTTTCTGCGCCGATTCGCGCCCTCTGCATGGTATACTTTTCCAGAAAAGGAGATGATAGTCATGCACGAGACTCTTGCAACGATCTTATGGGAGGGCTGGACAGCCCTCGTGCTCTGCGCGGCGGCGGTGTTCCTGCCCGGCAGCGAGGCCCTTACATATCCCGCCGTGCTCTGGCCCGGGCTGGTACTGGCGGCTGCTGTGCCTACAGGCTGGGCGTTCTGGGCGCTGGCAGAGCAGCCCGCGCCCCTGCCCCCGGAACAGCTGCTGGAAAAACAAAAACCCCCGTATCGGGTTCCCGATACAGAGGTTTTGTTCGTCAGTCGATCACTTGATCTGTCGTAAATCAGGCGTTCTTGTTTGCACGCTTGGCCATACGGCTGATCTTGCGAGAAGCGGTGTTCTTCTTGATGACACCCTTAGCGCGAGCCTTGTCGATCACGGAAACAGCAGCCAGGACGGTTGCGTCCTTGTCAGCGGCATTCGCATCGATGGCAGCGTCTGCCTTCTTGACGACTGTTTTCAGGTTGGTCTTAATGGCCTTGTTGTGAGCCTGCTCTGCAGCAGCCTGCACGACGCGGTCCTTCTGAGATTTGATGTTAGGCATTCGTTCCACCTCCTTGGCTACCTATAACAGCGCACCTTATGATACCATATTTGCCGTACCAGCGCAAGCCTTTTTTGAATTTTTGTTTAGAATTTTTTCATTTTCCCATACTTCTGGTACCGTTTGGGCGGGAAAAGCGCCCAAATACGGAAATTCAGCCGGATGGGGGATGCAAAATGCGGGAAACTGACCTTGCCGATGAACTGTTCGGCCAGCCGGGCAAAACCGCCCTGCCCGCCGGGGTGCGCGTGGCAACGGCCCGTCAGGGCGGCGTGACGATCACCCGGGTAGAGATCGCGCGGGAGGGGCTGGCGCGGCCGCGGGGCCGGTATGTGACGCTGGAGGTCCCCAGCGTGAGCCTGCTGGACGAGCGAGACAGCGCCGTGATCGAAGCCGCCGCCGCAGAGCTGCGGCCCCTGCTGCCGCCCGAAGGCCCGGTGCTGGTGCTGGGGGTGGGCAACCGCCGGGTCACGGCGGATGCTCTGGGTCCCCGCACGGTGCAGAAGGTGTTCGTGACCATGGGGCCGCGCACCGTACCGGTGCAGGGCATCCGGCCGGTGGCGGCTGTGGCTCCGGGGGTGTCGGCGGCAACGGGCCTGAGCTTACAGCAGCTGGCCGGGGCACTGGTGCGGGAGCTGCGGCCCGCCGCCCTGCTCTGTGTGGACAGCCTTTGCTCTGCCGAACCGGAGCGGCTGGGCCGGACGCTCCAGTTTTCAGACACCGGGCTCCACCCGGCCCAGCCCGACCACTCCCGGCATCTGGATGCCGCCCGGCTGGGTGTGCCTGTCCTTGCGGCGGGCATCCCCACCCTGATGCAGGCCGAGGAGGGCCGGAATCTGGTCGTCACGCCCCGGGATCTGGACGGAGTCATCGCCCACGGCGCGGCCCTGCTGGGGGCTGCCATCAACCGAGCCCTGCAGCCAAAGCTGAGTGTGGCGCAGTTGTGCTGGCTGGTGGGGTAACCCTCTCGGTCTCGCCTTCGCTCACCAGCTCCCCTGATAGGGGCCAGATTTATGCTGCTGCCGGCCCGTCTCTCCTACTGGGAGAGGCAGCAATCCGTTCGCATTGATGGAGCGGTTCTCTCATATCTATTTTGCAGAAGGGAGTGAGGTTCCATGCGCAGGCGGGAAATGGCGGGGTGCGGGCATCCCCTGCCTTTTGCGGCAGCGGCAGGCCTTGCGCTGGGGCTGGCACTGTTTGCGCACCAGCTGCTCCTCACGCTGGCAGCGGTGGTCATCGGGCCGCTGCCCGCCGTGCAGACCGCCCTTTACCTGAGCCGGAAAGACCTCTCCGAGAATGCCGCACAGGCCGTGAGCGAACCCGCGCAGGAAACACAGGCAGAGCCTGCACAGGAGGCTCCCGCCCTGCCTGCCAGTGACATTGAAGCCTATCTTGTCCCGCTGGAAGGCGACGAGGCCCGCCCGGATGGAGCCGGTGCCATCCTGGAAAAGAACTATCCGCAGGGCAGCGGGGAGAAATACATTCCCTGCGGCAGCGGCAGCATCAAGAACAACACCAGCGTCTCCAGCGCCGACATTGCCGCCGAGATCACCAACCCGCTCCCCTTTGCGGTGGAGTGGAACAGCCCAGACCCGCAGATCCTCATCATGCACACCCATGCCACTGAGGACTACCGGCTCTCAGCAGGGCTGTGGTACCGCCCGGGGGACGGTTCCCGCACCACCGACCGGGACCTCAACATGTGCGCCGTGGGCCGGGTGATGGCGGACACCCTCAACGCCGCCGGGCTCAATACCCTGCACGATGAGACCCTGAACGATTACCCCAGCTACACCGGAAGCTACGCCAACAGCCGCGCGGTGGTGCAGCAATACTTATCGCAGTATCCCAGCATCAAGATCGTGCTGGATGTCCACCGGGATGCCATTGAGACCGAGAACGGCTCCCGCATGGCCCCGGTGTGCACCGTCAACGGGCGGCAGGCAGCGCAGGTGATGATCATCTGCGGGTGCGACAACGGCACCACGGTCAGCCTGCCCAACTACCGGCTCAACCTCCGTTTTGCCGCTGCTTGGGAAACCGCCATGGAGGGCCTGTACCCCGGCTTCACCCGCCCGGTTCTGTTCAGCTATCGGTTCTACAATCAGGATCTGACCCCCGGCAGCCTGCTCATAGAGATCGGCGGGCACGGCAACAACCTGAACGAGGCCCTCTATGCCGGGCAGCTGGCGGCCAATGGGCTGATCCAGGCAATCAAAAATGCCGCTGGCTGACCAGCGGCATTTTTGATTGCTTATTCGTATACGATGCAGCCCAGGATCTGCTTGCCCAGCCGAACGATCTTCTCGTTCTGCTCCCGCACGGCATCGGTGCGGGTGACCGTGCAGTCGGCAGCCAGCACAATGGC
>ULTI01014682.1_pt1 | contig 21849 bp, 20 predicted proteins | sample 1957291 | NCBI WGS metagenome assembly ULTI01 (sample SAMEA4835725, study PRJEB28245) | human gut metagenome | biome: gut microbiome; material: fecal sample | place: Denmark | collected 2008 | reverse complement strand
ACAAAGAAATTGTGTAATTTAATAGAGAAATATGTATCAATAGATAAAATTGCTGTTGTGGATAATTTATCGCCTGATAGTTCTTTTGAAATATTAAAAAAAATAAAAAGTAAAAAAATTGATGTAATACAAAGTGATAGAAATGGTGGATATTCTTATGGGAATAACTATGGTGCATTTTATTTAATTAATAAATATAAAATTGATATTTTATTTATAGCTAATCCTGATGTAGAGTTCGATGAAAACTTCATAATAAAATGTTCTGAAATAATAAACAAAGATATTGTACAGGCTACAAGTGGAATTATGTTAGATTTAAATGGCAAAAAGAGTAAATGGTCTGGTAAAATTAATAATTTTTTTGAAGATTTAATAGATTGTACAATTTTCTTAAAACAATTTTTTCTAAATTATACATTTAATTATACTTATACAAAAAATGAATTAATTTATGTTGACTTTTTGCCTGGATCATTATTTGCTATAAATGCAAATATATTTAAAAGAATAAACGGCTTTGATGATAATGTATTTTTGTATTATGAAGAGTCTATTTTAGCATTAAAATTAAGAAAACATGGATATAATTTAGCTTTATGTAGAGATATAAGTTTTAAACATATACATTCAGCTAGTATTAATAAGTCTATTGCCAAAATAAATCAATTTAAACAACTGTGTAATTCGAAATTATATTTACATAAAAAATATTTAAAGGATAATACTTTTCAAATTTATTTACTTAAATTATTTATTAAATATGGTATTCTTATGAGAAAATTAATTTACAAGATTTTATATTAGATTAAGGAGTGAAATAATGAAAGGCATAATTTTAGCTGGTGGTAGTGGTACACGCCTTTATCCGCTGACAATGGTTACAAGTAAACAGCTGTTACCAATATATAATAAACCAATGATTTATTATCCATTATCTACGCTTATGCTTGCTGGTATTAGGGAAATTTTAATAATTTCTACACCGCACGATTTGCCTAACTTTGAAAAATTGTTGGGTACTGGCGAAAGATACGGGCTTAAATTAAGCTATAAAGTACAGCCGTCGCCTGATGGTTTGGCGCAAGCGTTTATTTTAGGTGAAGAATTTATCGGCAGTGACAGCTGCGCTTTGATTTTGGGTGATAACATTTTTTATGGCGCAGGCTTAAGCAAACATTTAAAACAGGCTGCTGCTAATAAAAGTGGCGCAACTGTATTCGGTTATTATGTAGATGACCCGGAACGTTTTGGCGTTGTTGAATTTGACGCCGATGGTAAAGCAGTATCTATCGAAGAAAAACCTGCGCAGCCTAAAAGCAACTACGCAGTAACAGGTTTGTATTTTTATGATAACAATGTCTGCAAATACGCTAAAACACTTAAGCCATCCGCCCGCGGTGAATTGGAAATTACCGATTTAAACAAAATTTATCTGCAAAACGATAAGTTGAACGTAATTACCTTAGGGCGCGGTTATGCCTGGCTTGATACCGGCACGGTAGACAGCCTAAACAAAGCTGCGGAATTTGTAAAAGCTGTAGAAACAAGAACCGGCATACCCATTGCCGTGCTGGAAGAAATTGCCTACAACAATGGTTGGATAAGCAAAGTGCAGCTTTTGGCAAGCGCAGAAAAATACGGTAAAGCGCCTTATGGTCAGTACCTTAAAAAAGTTGCTGACGGCAAAATAAAATATTGAACTTTAGAGGCAGATAATAATGAAAATAACTAAAACAAAACTTGACGGTGTAGTAGTAATAGAGCCTGATGTATTTGGCGATAACCGCGGCTTTTTTATGGAAAGCTGGAATAAAAAGAAAATGGAAGAAGCCGGGCTTTTTTATGATTTTGTGCAGGATAACCATTCTAAAAGCACAGTTAAAGGGACACTTAGAGGAATTCACTTTCAAAAAGGTGATAAAGCGCAGGCAAAGCTTGTGCGCTGCATAAAAGGTGTTGTACTTGATGTTGCAGTAGATTTACGTAAAAACAGCCCTACTTTTAAACAATGGGTAGGAGTAGAATTAAGCGCAGAAAATAAAAAGCAGCTTTTAATACCGCGCGGTTTTGGCCATGGCTTTGTAAGTTTAACTGATGATGTAGAATTTTTGTATAAAGCAGATAATTACTACGCGCCGGAAGCAGATGCTGGAATCCGCTGGAACGACCCGGAAATTGGTGTAGAGTGGGGCGTAGAAAATCCAATTTTATCTGAAAAAGATAAGAAAAATCCATTTTTAAAAGATTGTAAAGATTTATTTTAGTTATAAGCAGACCCGCAGCTTAGAAGGCCGTTGGTCGAGTAAGAGTTTATTATACAGGTGATTTGATTGTGAAGGTTTTAGTAACAGGTGCTAATGGGCAGCTTGGGTACGACGTTGTAAAAGAACTGCAAAAACAAAATATAGAATGTTACGGTACATCGCGCCAAGATTTTGACATTGTTGATTTTGAAGCTACGGAAAAATTTATTACAAATTATATGCCGGATGCAGTAATCCATTGTGCGGCTTATACTGCCGTTGATAAGGCAGAAGATGAACAAGGCTTGTGCTATTTGGTTAATGCTTCGGCAACAGAAAATATTGCCGAAATTTGCAAAAAAATAAATGCTAAAATGCTTTACATCAGTACTGATTATGTTTTTGACGGCACAAAAGATGGTTTTTACGAAGTTGACGATGAACCGAATCCAATAAATGTTTACGGAAAAACAAAACTGTTGGGAGAACAGGCAGTACAAAAAATATTAGATAAATATTTTATTGTGCGCATATCCTGGGTTTTTGGAGAACACGGCAATAACTTTGTAAAAACAATGCTGCGTTTAGGAAAAGAACATAAAGAAATAAACGTAGTCGCCGACCAATATGGCAGCCCAACTTATACAGCAGATTTAGCACCGTTAGTGGTAGAGATGATACAAACGGATAAATACGGCATTTACCACGCAACCAATGAAGGTGTATGTACTTGGGCAGAATTTGCCGAAGAAATTTTTACAATTTCTGGTATGGATGTTAAAGTAAATCATATAACTACGGCAGAATATCCAACAAGAGCAAAAAGACCTATGAATAGTAGATTAAATAAAACGAAATTGAAATTTAAAGGTTTTAGATTATTGAGGAATTGGAAAGAAGTTATAAAAGAATTTATTGTAAATTAAATGAGGATTAATTATATGAAACCTTTAGTAAGTGTTATTGTACCTGTTTATAATGTTGAAAAATATTTGAAAGATTGCGTAAATAGTATACTTAGCCAAACTTATACAAACATAGAAGTAATATTAGTTAATGATGGTAGTACTGACAAAAGTGGTAAAGTTTGCGATTTATTAGGACTAGAAAATAATAAAGTAAAAGTTTTTCATATTAATAATCATGGAGTCAGTTATACAAGAAATTATGCTATAAGAATGGCTGAAGGAAAATATATTTTACCTGTTGATGGTGATGATATTATTGCTGATACTTATATAGAAAAAGCGGTAAGTATTTTGGAAAAAAATGATAATATAGGAATCGTATATTGTAAAGCTAAATTTTTTGGGAAAAAGAACTATGAATGGGAGTTACCTGACTATTCAATAGATAAAATGCTTTTAAATAATATAATTTTTGTAACAGCATTTTTCAGAAAAGATGATTGGGAAATAATTGATGGATTTAACGAAGACATGAAATATGGTATAGAAGATTATGATTTTTGGTTATCAATTTTAGAACTCAAAAGAGATGTTTATAGGATACCAGAAATATTATTCTATTATAGAATCAGAAATAATTCGAGAAGCAAAAATTTTGAAAATGATAATGTGCAAATACAAGAAATGTATAGAATAATTCATAAGAAACATAAAAAGTTATATATAGAAAATTTTGAAATTTTTATGAATGAATTTATAAAAGAGAGAATTTTACTTCAAAAAAAAATAAATAAAATAAAATCTATAATTCCATTTTATTTTATTATTGATAATTGTCCGAAGTTAAAAAGAAAATTAAAAGAAATGTTTTGAGAAAGCGTATTTTATGAATACGAAAATTTGTAACTTAATATTTTTATTGATTTCAATATTTTTGATTTTCAATACTATACCCAAACCAATTCAAATGAATTTTATTGGTGGTATATTAGGAAACAAATTATCTTTTTATCCTTTTGTTGTTGGAGTTGTTTATACTTTATATTGCCAATATAAGTATAAAAATGTGTTAGTGAATAGCAATAAATTTTTAAAATTTATTGCCGTATATCTTGTGGTGACTTCTTTTTCTTTAATAATTGGATTATATACTTATCCTCATTATGATTTAGTATTGAATGGACCAGTAACACAAATTGAAAAGCTGCCTAAATTGATTGCCACATTAAATAATTATGGTATTTATATTAATGAAAAAATATTAATCGCTTTTTGGATGATTGCAAGAACCATAAAAAGTGTTTTACTTGAGGCATTATATACTTTTGGAGGAGCATATATAATTTTTTGTTTATACTATAATGACTGGAAAAGAGCTTTTAAAGTTTTAATAACAGCCATTTTAGCATCATCTGTTGTAATATTTGGATATTCTTGCATTGAATTATTTTATTTATCAGGGAATGAAATAGCAAAAGAAATTTTAATTACAATTAATCCATATATTCATATTATAAAATCAGATGGAACATGGTGGCCTCCATTGTTGTGGCCTGGTCAGCTGCGTTCAATATTTGCAGAACCTTCTTATTTTGGTATATATTTTGCTTTTGCTATGCCGATATTGTGGTATGTTTTTATAACTGTAAAGGAACAATGTTATAAAGTAATTTCTTTTTCAGCTATTATATTTTTTACTTTCTGTTTATTTTTAACACAGGCAAGAACAGCAGTAGGCTTGTTTGTTGGTGAAGTTTTTATATTATTCATCTTTACAGCTTATCTTAGAAATAAATTTATTTTTAAGCAAGTTAGTAAAATTTTTGTTGCTATTGGTACAGCATTTATGTTATCGGGCTTATTTATAAATAATTTATTAGTAGATAACAGATATAATATTGATAATGTAGAAGGTTATATAGAAAGTAATTTAACTTCACTTGCAAGTGCATCGCATCGTAGCAATGGTGCAAGATATTCTATAATGATAGCAGATTTAAAAATTGGTTTAGATTATTTATTAACAGGTGTCGGAACTGGTTTGCGAAACGCATATATACCAGATTATTTGCCTGAAATGGCAAAAGATAATGGCGAAGTACAAATGTGGATAAAGAACCAAAAAAGAAAAAGGTGTTTTGCGTTCAGGTTTTCCTAAATTAGGAGAATATACATCTCGTTTTGCTGAAACTGGTATTATTGGATTAACTCTATTTTTAGTTCCGCAATTTATTTTACTGAGGAAGTTATATTTAAAAATAACAGATAAAAGTATAATTATAGATGATAAATTACCATATATTTTTTTTACAATCTCATTAATAGGCATAATGGCTTCAGGATTAGGCGATAGTATTAATATAACCTATTGTTATTGGGTGCTTCTTGGTTTAGGCTACGCTATGTGTTTTACTAAAACTATTAATGAAGAAAGTGAAACAAAAATAAACAATGAATGAACGTAAGATAGGCATTTTAATTAGTTATATTAATATAGTGTTTCAAGCAGTTATTGGTTTTGTTTATGTACCGCTACTTTTGCATTATATTGGTAAAAGTGAATACGGATTGTACCAGCTTATAGGTTCATTTATTGCTTATTTTAGTGTTATGGATTTTGGATTAACTGCGGCTGTAGTACGTTTTTATACCAAATATAAAGCTTTAAATGATGAGTTAGGTATGGAAAATATACTTGCTATTGCTGTAAGGGCTTATGGCGTTATTGCTATAATTTTGTTTGCGGTAGGGTATATTTGCTATGAAAATCTTGATATTATTTTTGCGGCAAGTATGTCATTATCCGAAATAGAAATTGCTAAAACGTTATTTTTGCTGCTTTTATTTAATATAGTAATAACAATATCAACAATGATATTTCGTGCGGTAATAAATGCACATGAGAAGTTTTTGTTTTTAAAAGGCATGGAAATGCTGCAGATTTTATTACAGCCGTTATTAGTTGTGGCAATATTGCAGCAGTATCCAAGTGCTGTTGCTGTTGCCGCGGTACAGACTGTTCTTAATATTTGTTTAATAACAATACGCTGTTATTATTGTTTAGTAAAATTAAAAATCCGTATTAAATTTCATCATTTAGATACAATTCTTTTTAAAGAATTAAAAAAACTTGCTTTAAGTGTTTTCGTTGTAGTACTTATAGATCAGATATTTTTTAAGACAAATCAGGTTATTTTAGGTATAGTAAGTGGGACGGCTGCTGTTGCAGTATATTCTATTGCTTCCCTAATTTATATGAATTATATGGCGTTATCTACGGCAATATCAGGTGTATATCTGCCGCATATAACAGAAATTATAGCTAAGAATGAACCTGTAAAAAAATTATCAGATTTATTTATACAAATTGGGCGTTGGCAATATTATTTACTGGCGTTAGTAGCAAGCGGTTTTATTATTTTTGGCAGAAATTTTATAAATATTTGGGCTGGTAAAGATTTTGCTGATGCTTACTTGATTACCTTAATAATAATAATACCTTTTACTATTGATTTAATACAAAATATTGGCTTATCGATAATGCAGGCACAAAACAGATACGATTTTAGGGCAAAGGTATATTTTTGCATGGGTGTGTTTAATCTTTGTTTGGCTGTACCGCTAGCTATAAGGTATGGCGGGATAGGGTGCGCTTTTGCAACAGGCTTAAGTATGTTGATAGGTAATGGTTTAATAATGAACTGGTATTATTTTAAGGTAACAAAGCTTGATATTATAAGGTTTTGGAAAGAAATTATTCACATAAGCATTTATATTATTGCATTAACAGTAATAGGTTATTGGATATATAATTTATTAGTTTTAGAAAGCATTAGAGTTTTTATAAGCAGCATTATAGTTTATACAATAATTTATGGATTTGTTGTTTATAGGTTTTGTATGAATATTGAAGAAAAAAGAAAAATTAGCAATGTTTTTAATAAAGTGCTCAATATTGTATAATAAAGTAATAATCTAATGGAGGCATTACAATGAAACTCATCATCACCGGCGGGGCCGGGTTTATAGGAAGCAATTTTATATATTATGAGCTTAAGAATCATCCGGAAGATGAATTTATTTGTTTGGACAAGCTGACGTATGCTGGCAATTTAACCAGCTTAAAGGGGGCTATGGAGCAGCCGAACTTTAAGTTTGTGCGCGGCGATATTGCAGGCCGTGAATTTGTTTACAGTTTGTTTGAAGCAGAAAAACCGGATATTGTGGTGAACTTTGCAGCGGAAAGCCACGTTGACCGCAGCATTTTAGAGCCGGAGCTGTTTTTAAAAACTAACGTTATCGGCACTGGTGTGCTTATGGATGCTTGCCGTAAGTATGGCATTAAACGTTATCACCAGGTAAGTACGGATGAAGTTTACGGTGATTTACCGTTAGACAGGCCAGATTTGTTCTTTACAGAAACAACGCCGCTGCATACATCAAGCCCGTATTCTGCATCTAAAGCCAGTGCAGATTTGTTGGTTTTGGCGTACCACAGAACATACGGTTTGCCGGTGACAATTTCTAGATGCAGTAACAACTATGGTCCATATCATTTTCCAGAAAAGTTAATTCCGCTGATGATTATTAATGCCCTGCATGACAAAGCTTTGCCGGTTTACGGCGACGGCGCTAACGTGCGCGATTGGTTGTATGTAGAAGACCATTGCAGTGCGATTGATTTAATTATCCGCCAAGGGCGTGATGGTGAAGTTTACAACGTAGGCGGGCATAATGAAAAGAGCAATTTGGATGTTGTGAAAATTATTTTAAAAGCGCTGGGCAAAAGTGAGGATTTAATTACCTTTGTAAAAGACCGACCAGGTCATGACAGGCGTTACGCTATTGACCCGACAAAAATACATAATGAACTTGGCTGGCTGCCGCAGACGAAGTTTGAGGACGGCATAGCCAAAACGATTGAATGGTATTTAGCAAATAAAGACTGGTGGCAGGAAATTATCAGCGGAGAATACCAGAAGTATTACGAAAAAATGTATAAAAACAGGTAAAATAAAAAGCTCTTGTTTCTAATAATTAAGAAGCAAGAGCTTTTGTATATTTATTTGTTTTTACCTTATTTTACTCGGTATTATCGATTCCAAAAATGCACGGACAACGTTGGGGTCAAAGTCGGTGCCGGCTTTGTCGTTCATTTCCTTAATGGCTTCCATAGGCGTTTTTTGCCAGTAATGGGTGCATGGGTTTACAATACGGTCGTAATAATTGGCTACGGCGATTATACGCGCTCCCAGCGGTATGTTTACGCCCTTTAAACGCTTGGGGTAACCGGTGCCGTCCCACTTTTCGTGGTGGCTGTAAATAATGTCGATAATATGCGCAAATTCCGGAATATTTTCGAGCATACTGGCACCTGCCTGGCAGTGGCGTTTATAGGTAGCCATCTCGCGCGTGCTTAAATAGGGCGATTTTTTTAAAATCGTGTTAGGCACGGAAAGATGCCCGATATCGTGCAGAAGCGCGGCGCTTTTAATGGAAGCTATTTCTGCGGCGGGCAGGCCGAGCTTGGCCGCAATGCATGCCGAATAGTTGGCAACCTGCTGGCTGTGCATGTATAAACCCGTATCCTTTTTTTGCAGCAGCGTTAAAAGCGAGTTGCATATTTCACGTATGTTATTTTCGCGTGGAAAATCCAGTGTCTGGGGTAAAGCAATCATAAAACAACCATCCTGTTAAAAATCCGTCCAATCAAATCTTGCACATAATAGTATACTACAACGCGGCAAAATATCAAAGAGCATTTTATAAATTTTTTAGCCGCAGGTATTGCAAAAAATCTATTAGCCGCTATAATTAAAATGCAGCTCAGGTCTGTGGTTGAAAGTCGATGCCAGTTGCGGGCAAAACGATCCACGTAAGCAGTAAAAATTACTGTGAGCACGGCGCAGCTTAGAAGTAAGTCCTGCCGCGAAAAGCGAGAGGAGCAGTAGTGGGGAGCACGTTGCTTAGGAGCGAACCTCCCAGCAGGCGGGTGTGGGGGCGAAGACCAGGTCAGCTGAGTTGCTTTATTTTATAAAAATTAGCCTTTTTTGCATATTTTTGCTTGTGCAGAAGGGCTTTTAGTTTTATAATATACATTATTATAACCTGCCTGTTGGCAGAATATTGGAGGGAGATAATCTGATGAAAAAGTTTTTGGCATTATTAATGGCAGCCATGCTGGCAATGGCGCTTGTTACAGCCGGCTGCGGCGGCAATGATGAGAAACAGGCGGGCGGTGAAAAATTACTGCGTGTTGGCACTGAACCTTCTTTTGCGCCGTTTGAAATGCAGGCAGAAGGCAGCGAGGAACTTACCGGTTTTGACATGGATTTAATCCGTGCTATCGGCAAACAGCTCGGTTATAAAGTTAAAATCAGCGCAATGGGCTTTGACGCTTTAATTCCTGCTTTGCAGGCAGACAACATTGATGTTGCGCTGGCAGGCATGAGCATTACCGAAGAACGCAAGCAGCAGGTAATTTTTTCTGACCCGTATTATAAATCCGGTCTTTTGGTAATGGTACCGAAAGACAACAACGATATTAAGAGCATTGACGATTTAAAAGGCAAGCGTATTGCCGTACAGATTGGCACTACCGGCGCATTCCGCGCAGAAAAAGTTGAAGGCGCCAAAGTAACCGCGTTTAACGATAACGGCAGCGCTGTGCTGGAAATGAAAAATGGCGCGGCTGACGCTGTTATTAACGACGCTCCGGTGCTGAAATACTTTTTGGCGCAGGGCGGCAGTGAATACGCTAAAACCGTCGGCGAAGTTTTGAATGCCGAAGATTACGGCATTGCCGTTAAAAAAGGCAACGACAAACTGGCTGCCGATATTAACAAGGCGCTTAATGAGCTGAAGCAGAACGGTGAATTTGATAAAATTTACAATAAATGGTTCGGCGAAGCTAAATAATGGTTTTTTATACAGGTTTTTTGAAAGTTTTTGTTGCTTAACCTGTATTTTAGAGCTATAATATTTTAACAGATAAAAGTTTGTAAATTTATGCTGTTGGAGGTTATGTTTATGAAAAAGTATTTGGTGTTTTTAATGGCCGCTTTAATGCTTGTGGCACTGGCAGTTGCAGGCTGCGGCGGCAGCAAGGATGAAACTAAGGCTCAGCCGGAGAAAGTTTTGCGCGTAGCAACTGAACCGACTTTTGCTCCGTTTGAATTCCAGAAGGAAGGCAGCGATGAACTGGCAGGTTTTGATATGGATTTAATCCGCGCTATCGGCAAAAAACTCGGCTACAAAGTTGAAATTGCCAACATGGGTTTTGATGCATTGATTCCTGCGCTGAACACCGGTAATATTGATGTTGCCATTGCTGGCATGAGTATTACCGATGAAAGAAAACAGGCCGTAGGCATGAGCGACCCTTACTATACTTCCGGCTTGATTGTAATGGTAAAAAAAGACAACAACGACATCAAGAGCATTGATGACCTTACCGGCAAACGCATTGCCGCACAGATTGGCACTACCGGCGCTGACAAAGCAAACAGCGTTAAAGATGCTAAAGTAACCCTTTTCAATACCAATACCGAGTCTGCAATGGAACTGACCAACGGCGGCGTTGACGCTGTTATCAACGACAGCCCGGTTATCGGTTATTATCTGGCACAGGGCGGCAGCGAAGTTGCCAAAACCGTTGGTGACGTTATGGAAGCAGAACAATATGGCATTGCCGTAAAAAAAGACAACACCAAACTGCTTGAAGACATTAACAAAGCTTTGGCAGAACTGAAAAAAGACGGCGAATATGACAAGATTTACAAAACCTGGTTCGGTGAAGTGAAAAAATAAGCATTGCGCCTGAATGCGGGGAACATCAACGGCAACGAAGGTGTGCCCCGTATTTTATTTATTAAAGCGCAGGCTGACTGGAAGGAAAGACAAGCCTAATGGAACTGAATTTTAAACTTATTGAAGATGCGATACCGCTTTTGCTGGCCGGTGCCGGAATTACCCTTGAAATAACCGCCATGAGCGTAGGCTTTGGCTTATTGATAGGTATGATTATCGGTGTTGCAAGGCTTGCCAGCATTAAACCGGTGCGTTATGCAGCTAACTTTTATGTAGATTTTATCCGCGGCACGCCGCTTTTGGTACAAATATTTCTGGTATATTTTGCGCTGCCTACCATTATCGGCCAGCGCATTGACCCGTTTTTTGCGGCTATCTGCGCCTGCTCTATTAACAGCGGTGCATACATTGCCGAAATTTTCCGCGCGGGCATCCAGTCTATCGATAAAGGGCAGATGGAAGCCGGGCGCTCTCTGGGTATGACCTGGTACCAGACCATGCGCTATGTAATTATGCCGCAGGCCTTTAAGCGCATTATTCCGCCGCTGGGCAATGAATTTATTGCCATGCTGAAGGATTCTTCGCTGGTTTCCGTTATCGGTTTTGAAGAACTGACAAGACGCGGACAGCTGATTATTGCGCGTACCTATGCTTCTTTTGAAATCTGGCTGGCAGTTGCCGTAATTTACCTTATTATGACCTTTACGGTTGCGCGCCTGGTAGGGCTGATGGAGCGGAGGTTTGAAACAAAATGAGTACAGAAATGATTAAAATTACAGGCCTTAAAAAAAGCTACGGCAGCCTTGAAGTTTTAAAGGGCATTGACCTTACCATTGCCGAAAAGGAAGTAGTGGTAATTATAGGCCCGTCCGGCAGCGGTAAAAGTACGCTTTTGCGCTGCATGAACTACCTTGAAGAACCAACCGAGGGCACGATTGTTGTTGACGGCATTAAGCTGGACGGCGAAGCCAACATTAACGAAGTGCGCAAGGAAGTAGGCATGGTGTTCCAGCGTTTTAACCTGTTCCCGCACATGACGGTGCTGGAAAACCTTGTGCTTGCGCCGATGAAAGTACGCGGCATTGACCGTAAAACTGCGGAAGCAACGGCGATGGAGCTTTTAGGCAAGGTTGGCCTTTCTGACAAGGCTGATTCCTATCCGGACCAGCTGAGCGGCGGGCAGCAGCAGCGTGTTGCAATTGCACGTGCGCTTGCCATGAAGCCGAAAGCACTTTTGTTTGATGAACCGACATCTGCGCTTGACCCGGAAATGATTAAAGAAGTACTGGACGTTATGAAGCGCCTTGCCAACGAAGGCATGACCATGGTGGTTGTAACCCACGAAATGGGCTTTGCGCGCGAAGTTGGCGACAGGGTGCTGTTTGTTGACGGCGGTAAAATTCTGGAACAGGGTAAACCTGACGACATTTTTTTACATGCCAAAGAAGAACGTACCCGCAGTTTCCTTTCCAAAATTTTATAATTGAAACTGTTACAATAGTAGCAGATTGTAAACTCGTGCAGAAAAAAGACTTTTTTGCACGAGTTTTTGTAATTTTTTGCAGGAGTTTTAATTATTATGGCGAATACAAATAATAACAAACTAAAGAGTTTGTTATCCCGGACCTCGGGATTAAGGAGGGATAATTTATGAACGTAAACGTAAGAGGAAAGAACATTGTTGTAACACCGGCGCTCAAAGAGTATGTTGAAAAGAAAATTACGAAAATCACGAGGCAGTTTAAAACCGTTGGCGATATCAGTGCAGTACTTAAAGTTGAAAAAGGCAACCACATTGTGGAAATTACCGTTCCTGCCAGCGGAATTTTAATCAGAGCCCAGGAATCTACCAAAGATATGTATTCGTCCATTGACTTGGTAGTAGAAAAAATTGAACGCCAGGTACATAAATATAAAACACGTCTTGCCAAACGTAAATACAGCAACTTTGTAGAGCCCGTACCTGCTCCCGAAGTAGAAGCGGCTCCGGATGAAGAATTCAAGATTATTAAGAACAAGAAGTTCTCGATGAACCCGATGACGGCTGAAGAAGCAATTTTGCAGATGAACCTGCTTGACCATGACTTCTTTGTATACTTTGACCCCGATTATGGCGGAGTAAATGTTGTATACCGCCGCAAAGACGGCAACTATGGTTTGCTGCAGCCTGAATTAAAATAATCTTTACATTGATTTCACAAAAAAGCCCGGGACAAAAGGCCCGGGCTTTTGACTTTTTGCGCGGTTTTTGGTAAAATTTTATATTAGTATAGTGTTTATAAAACAGGGAATTTTAAGGGGTGAGTGTGTTGCTCGAAAGCATATTAAAAAAGATTTTCGGTGACCCGAATGCCAAAGAATTAAAAAATATTCAGGTCATTGTCGATAAAATCAATGCACTGGAGCCGGAGATGCAGGCGCTGAGTTCAGCAAATCTTGCTGCCAAAACCGGCGAGTTTAAACTGCGCCTTGCCAAAGGCGAAACGCTTGATGATATCCTGCCGGAAGCATTTGCCGTTGTGCGCGAAACTTCGCGCCGTATTACCGGCATGCGCCATTTTGATGTACAGCTTATAGGCGGCGTTGTTCTGCACCGCGGCAAAATTGCCGAAATGCGTACAGGCGAAGGCAAAACCCTTGTTGCAACCCTGCCTGCTTATTTAAACGCCCTTACCGGCAAAGGCGTACATGTTGTTACCGTTAACGATTACCTTGCCCGCCGCGACAGCGAGGATATGGGACGCATTTACAGAGCGCTCGGACTTTCCGTAGGCCTTATTGTGCATGATATGGATTACCCCGACCGCAAGGCTGCTTATGCTGCCGATATTACTTACGGCACCAATAACGAATTTGGTTTCGACTATCTGCGCGACAACATGGTAGTTGACGAAAACCAGATGGTTCAGCGCGAACTTAATTTCTGCATTGTCGACGAAGTTGACAGTATTTTAATCGACGAAGCTCGTACACCGCTGATTATTTCCGGCCCGGGCGAAAAATCTACCGATTTGTACCGCGTGCTGGCGCATGTAGTTGCCAACATGAACGAAAACGAGGACTATACGGTAGACGAAAAATTAAAAACCGTTGCGCCTACCGAAACAGGTATTGCCAAAGCAGAAAAAATGCTCGGCATTGCCAACCTTTATGACGCTGAACACGGCGTAGACTTTTCGCACCATTTGATGTGCGCATTAAAGGCCAAAGCCATTATGCACCGCGACAGGGATTACGTTGTAAAAGACGGACAGGTAATTATCGTCGACGAATTTACCGGTCGTTTGATGTTCGGCCGCCGTTTCTCCGAAGGCCTGCATCAGGCTATTGAAGCCAAAGAAGGCGTTAAGGTTGAACGCGAAAGCCAGACTTTGGCAACGATTACCTTCCAGAACTACTTCCGTATGTACAACAAGCTCAGCGGTATGACCGGTACTGCCAAAACGGAAGAACAGGAATTCCAGAAAATTTACGGTTTGGATGTAATTGTTATTCCTACAAATAAACCGATGATCCGTATCGACTATCCGGACGTTATTTATAAAACAAAACGCGCCAAATATAAAGCCGCTGTTGCGGAAATTGAAGAATGCCATAAATCCGGCCGCCCGGTACTGGTTGGCACAACTTCCATCGCACAGTCCGAAGAACTTTCCGCAATGCTCAAACGCCGCGGCATAGCGCATAATGTACTTAACGCCAAATACCATGAAAAAGAAGCGGAGATTATCTCCAAAGCAGGCCAGTACGGCGCTGTAACCATTGCCACCAACATGGCAGGCCGCGGTACCGATATTATGCTTGGCGAAGGTGTGCCTGAACTCGGCGGCCTGCACATTATCGGTACGGAACGCCACGAAAGCCGCCGTATTGATAACCAGCTGCGCGGACGCTGCGCCCGTCAGGGTGACCCGGGTTCTTCCAAATTCTTCCTTTCGCTGGAAGATGATTTGATGCGCCTGTTCGGTTCTGACAACATTTCCGGCATTATGGATAAGCTGGGCATGGAAGAAGACGAGCCTATCGAACATAAACTTGTAACCAAGTCCATTGAATCTGCACAGAAGAAGGTAGAAGCGCGCAACTTTACCATCCGTAAGCAGGTTCTGGAATACGATAACGTTATGAACCAGCAGCGTGAAGTTATTTACAGCCAGCGCCGCAAAATTTTGCAGCAGGCCAACCTGCGCGATACTATTATGGAAATGGTGCATAAGGTTGTAGACCGCACCATGGCTATGTATGCCCCGCCGGAAGTATATTCCGAAGACTGGGATTTGCAGGCACTTATTAACTATGCCGAAGAATTCTACGCTCCGCGCGGGCTTTTAACCGTTGAATATCTGCAGAACCTCAGCCGTGAGGAACTGGAAGAATATCTGTACAAAGTTGCCGACGAGCATTACGCAGAACGTGAAGCCGCCATTACGCCGGAACTGATGCGTGAACTGGAAAACCTTGTAATGCTTAAGGTTGTAGACAACCACTGGATGGAACACCTTGATGCCATGGATATGCTGCGTGAAGGCGTTGGTCTGCGTGCATACGGGCAGAAAGACCCGCTGGTTGAATATAAATTTGAAGCCTACGATATGTTCCAGGCTATGATTGACGCTATTCAGGACGACGTTGTACGTTACATTTACCGCGTAAACGTTATTACCCAGCCTAAGGTGGAAGACCGTCTGGAAAATGCTTCTACCAACGCCGGTGACGAAGGCACAAAACAGCCTGTTGTTAAGAAGGAAGAACCGGGCCGCAACGACCCGTGCCCCTGCGGCAGCGGCAAAAAATATAAAAACTGCTGCGGCAAAGATAAATAAAAACAAAATTTAAAATAAATTACCTACGAAGGGATGTGAATTTAGTGCTGATAGAGGAATACAAACCCGAAATATCCGCATTGAAGCAAAAATTAGAGGAAATGAGGGGATCTCTTTGACGTCGCTGCCAAAGAGGACCGCATTGCTGAATTAGAACATAAAATGGGTGCGCCGGATTTCTGGGACAACCCGGATGCAGCGCAGAAAACTGCCCAGGCTGTTACGCAGCTGAAAGAAGAAGTGGGCATTGTACATAACCTTGAACAAAGGCTTGATGACCTTGAGGTTATGGTAGAGCTTGCTTTAGAAGAACCGGAATCCGGCATGGAAGAAGAACTTGAAGCCGGGCTGGAAGCTGCCAAAGCAGAAATAGAGCATTTGGAACTGGGAATGCTCTTAAACGGCGAATATGATGCCAACAATGCTATTTTAACCCTGCATGCCGGTGCCGGCGGTACCGAAGCACAGGACTGGACAAGTATGCTTCTGCGCATGTTTACCCGTTATGCCGAGCGTCAGGGCTTTGCCATTGAAATGCTGGACTATCTGCCCGGCGATGAAGCAGGCGTAAAAAGCGCTACACTGCAAATTAACGGGCATAATGCTTACGGCTATCTGCGCAGCGAAAAGGGCGTACACCGCCTTGTGCGCATTTCTCCGTTTGACGCCAACGCACGCCGCCATACTTCTTTTGCGGCGGTTGACGTTATGCCTGAACTTGACGATACCGTCGATATTAAAATCGACCCGTCTGATTTAAAGGTTGATACTTACCGTGCCAGCGGCGCAGGCGGACAGCACGTAAACAAAACAAGCTCCGCCGTGCGCATGACGCATATTCCGACCGGCATAATCGTACAGTGCCAGAACGAACGCTCGCAGATTCAGAACCGTGAACGCTGCATGCAGCTTCTGCGCGCCAAACTGTACGAATATGAACGCGCCAAACAGGAAGCGCTGAAAAATGATATTGCCGGTGATTACCAGGACATTGAATGGGGCAGCCAGATACGCTCCTATGTTTTCCAGCCGTATAAAATGGTTAAAGACCACCGTACAGGTGCCGAAACCGGTAACGTGCAGGCTGTTATGGACGGCGGCCTGGATATGTTTATTGAGGCTTATTTAAGGTCACAGCAAAAGAAAATTTAACTGGCTAATGGGTGGAGATAGCAATGAAAAGCCGTTATAATCCGGTTTTGCTGGCAGTTATTGTTATAGGGCTTGTTTGTGCCTTATGGCTTAATTACAGCAGATATGAAATAGAAGAAAAAAACAATACCGTGGAAATGGCTATGGAATACGAAGGTCTGCAGCAGCTTGCCGACTGGGAAGGCATGCCGCTTGATTCCGTATTGAAAGATTTTAAAGATGCCGGTGTTACTTCGCTGATAGTTTTTGACACTACCCTGCAAAAACTCGACAACAAAGGGCTTGTTTATGCCGCTTCGGGGCGTGAGCTTTTGCACGGCGGAACTGCCGGAACGCAGTTTGCAGCTTTGCAGCAGCAGGATATAATTCCCGTCGCAGTTTATATTACAGAGGGAAAATCACCTGTAACTTTTAAAGAAACAGAGAAAGACCTGTATCTGCGCTATGCGCCGGAACGTATTGCCGTTGTAAGTGAATCTCCGCGTATTATCCGTGTTTTGGGCGACCCGCGCATTATTGAAGGCGACAACTATGACACCAAAATGCCGCTGATGCAGGCGCCTCTTGGCCTTTCCACCGAAGAAATGCGGCAGATTGCAGCTGCCGGGTTTAACGTTATCGTCCGCCCGCAAAATTATCTGCCGGTAACGGAACAGCAGATAGACAGCATTTTCAGCCGTATTGATGAATCCGGCGCAAATGTTGTTTCTTATATCGGCTGCGGCAAGGAAGTAGTGGGTTTCCCCGATAAGCTTGATTACATGGCAGAAAAATTGCTGAGCCATAACATGGTTTTCGGCATGGTTGAACATTATACCCAGCTCCAGTTTGCGCCTATGGAAGGACTTATTCCCATGGCGGAAAAAATGGATTATCAGGTAGCGCGTTCTTATATTATCGACAAGGCAGAGCAGCGCAAGCTGAAAATGCCCGAGGCTTTGCGCCGCTGGGCACTTACCGATGAAGAACGCAATATCCGTATCAATTATATTAAACCTTTTATGCTGCCGCAGAACGGGCAGGATATTTTAGAGCTTAACATTGATTATGTTAAAAGCATTGCCGCTGATGTTCAGTCACGCGGTTTTAAGCTTGGCACCAGCAGTGTGTTTAATGCTGATACCAATGGCTATCAGGCATATTTCCCCGATAAAATGCTGTTGGTTCTGCCTGCACTTGCCGTTGTTGCAGCAGGTGTAATATATCTTGCACTGCTTTTGGGGCTTAGTAGTAAATTGCAGTATGTTCTGTTTGCGGTTTTTGGCGCAGCAGCCGCTGCATTGGTTGTAAAAATGGTTTCGCCTTTGCCAAGGCAGCTTCTGGCGTTTGTTTCTGCCTGCGTGTTCCCGGTACTTTCGATGATTGTAGTTGTGGAATGGTGGGAGAGCGTAAAAGTACGCTGCAAATGCATGGTGCAGTTTTTAATGCGCACTACCGTACAGCTTGGCGCGGCAGTTGCCGTGTCCTTGTGCGGTGCAGCAATGATTTCCGCACTTTTGGGCGATATCCGTTTCTTTTTGGAAATTGACATTTACCGCGGCGTAAAATTAACGTTTATTATGCCGGTATTATTAATGTTGTTATGGTATGTCAAACGTTTTAATATCTTCGGCGGCAAAACTGGCGGCGGCCTTATTGCCGATATCCGCTATCTTTTATCGACGCATATCAAACTGGAACATCTGTTCATTTTAGGTGTTCTTGCTTTTGTAGCTTATATTTTTGTAGGCCGCAGCGGCCATACTTCCGGTGTGCCGGTTTGGGGCATTGAGCTTAAAATGCGCGCCCTGCTGGAACAGCTGATGTATGCACGCCCGCGTACCAAAGAATTTATGATTGGGCATCCTGCCTTTTTTGTAGCAGCTTACGCGGCTTATTACAAAGCTCCGCGCCTGTGGCAGATGATACTTGTGGCAGGAGCGGTTATCGGGCAGGGCAGCCTTGTGCAGACCTTTGCACATATGCGCACGCCGGTTATCATGAGCTATATCCGTGCGCTGGACGGCTACTGGCTTGGCGCCGTAATAGGCATAGCAGCAGTAGTTGTGCTTAATTTGTTAATGCCTTATTTGCAGAAGTGGCAAAGGAGATATTTGGGTAATGAATAAAATTGTCATTTCCGGATATTACGGATTTGCCAACGCGGGTGACGAAGCCATGCTTACATCTATTGTAAGGGCTTTGCGCGGCGTACAGCCGGAAATTGACCTGACGGTTATTTCCGGCAATCCTGCCGAAACATCTGCCAAACATAAAGTAAAAAGCATTTACCGTTTTAACTTTTTTAAAATATACAATGCCTTAAAAAATGCCGATATGCTTTTAAGCGGCGGCGGCAGCCTTTTGCAGGATGTAACCAGCCTGCGCAGCCTGTTTTATTATCTGTTCATTATTTTAATGGGCAAAATGGCGGGCAAAAAGGTTATGCTGTATTCGCACGGCATTGGCCCAATCCGCAATAAGCTGGCAAGAAAGCTGACCAGAATTGTCTGCGGCAAGGCGGATTTAATTACGGTGAGAGATGCAGATTCACAGAATGAACTCTTAAAAATGGGACTCAGCGGCAAAAATATTATTGTCACTGCCGATTCTGTGCTGGCTTTGCCTGTTGCAGATAAAGCAATAGGGCAAAAAATACTGCAAAATGCCGGTATTGACATTAACAGGCCGGTGCTTGGCATTTCTGTGCGCCCGTGGGCGAATGATATAAATTGCTTTAAGGTAATTGCAGCTGCCTTAAAACAGTTTAAATCGGAACATGACGCGCAGATAGTGCTTTTGCCGCTTCAATATCCGGCAGATTTAAAAAGCTGTGCTGCCGTTAACAGCTTTTTAAAGGATGAAAAAGACATTTATTTTTTGGATTCCGCATATAACACGGAAGAATTTTTATCGCTGATAGGCAATTTTAAGCTGCTTTTGGGCATGCGCCTGCACGCACTGGTTTTTGCGGCCGTTATGAAGGTGCCGCTTTTGGCAATTTCGTACGACCCCAAGGTTGACGCATTTGTAAATACCGCCGGTGGTGTGCTTGCCGGAAGCGTGGACGATATAAAGAAAGAGCAGCTTGTAAACGTACTTAAAGCCGCGTGGTGCAAACCGCCGGTTGTACAGAATGAACGGATGGAGCAGCTGCGCAGTAAGGCACAGCTTAATTTGGAAAGAACTTTTGCGCTGCTGCGCGGTGAATAATGAAAGGAGCAGGCCGTATGCTGGAAATGATAGATGTAAGCAAAATTTATCCAGGCGGTTCAGTCGCTTTGCAGGACATTAACGTCCGTATTGAGCAGGGCGAATTTGTTTTTATTGTAGGCCCGAGCGGCGCAGGAAAGTCTACTTTCTTTAAAATGCTGTTCCGTGAGGTTCTGCCTTCCAGCGGTAAAGTTATCGTAAACGGGCATGACCTTGTAAAAATGACAGATAAGGAAATTCCGTATTTCAGAAGGCAGCTGGGCATAGTTTTTCAGGATTACCGCCTGCTGCCTGACCGTACCGTATATGACAATGTTGCGTTTGCAATGCAGGTTATCGAAACCCCGTACCGCAAAATCAAACGCCGCGTTAATGATGTGCTTGACCTTGTAGGGCTGCGCAAGCGTGCGCATGCTTATCCTACCGAGCTCAGCGGCGGCGAACAGCAGCGCATTGCCATTGCACGCGCCATTGTTAACGACCCTATCCTTTTAATAGCCGATGAACCTACCGGCAACCTCGACCCGGAAACCAGCTGGGAAATTATGGATATTTTCCGCGAGGTAAACAAAAGCGGAACCACTATTGTAATGGCTACGCATGACAGGGAAATAGTTGATGAAATGGAAAAAAGGGTTATAGCCATTGAGCACGGACATATTGTGCGCGATGATGCAAAAGGAGTATACGGCTATGAGTCTTAGTACGAAAGAATATTTTGTAAGAGAAACATATAAATCCATACGGCGCAACGGCCTGATGAGCGTAGCCTCTGTATCGACCGTTGCTTTGTCGCTGTTGGTTTTGGGTATGTTTCTTTTATTATTTTTAAATACCAATAACCTTGCCAAATATCTGGAAAGCCAGGTGCAGATAACCGTTTACATGCAGGATGAAGCAGCCGGCGATGTGCTGGAAGCGACACGCACAAAGCTGGAGGGGCTTCCCGGCGTTGAAAAAGTTACAGCCGTAACCAAGGAAGAAGCGCTGGAGCGCTTTAAAGAACGCCTTGGCGAACAGCAGAACCTGCTTAACTCGCTTGGCACGGATAATCCATTCCCGTATTATTTTGAAGTGGAAGTTGACGCTCCGGAACGCATAGCCGAGCTTACTCCGCAGATAGGCGAGATGGAAGGCGTGGAAACCGCAAAATTCGGGCAGGAAGTTGTTGAGCAGCTGTTTCAGATTACTAAAATACTGCGTATCGGCGGTATTCTGCTGGTAGTGCTGCTTGCTTTTGCAACGCTGTTTATTATTGCAAACACCATCCGCCTGACGGTTTTTGCCCGCAGGCGCGAAGTTAACATAATGAAATACGTAGGCGCAACCGACTGGTTTATCCGCTGGCCGTTCATGCTGGAAGGCATGACGCTGGGCTTTTTCGGTTCGCTTATTTCCATTACCATAATAGATATTTCTTATTCGGCACTGCTTTCGCGTATTTACTCCACGCTGGCGTTTTTGCCGATGCTGCCTCCTTACCCGATGCTGATTTATGTTGATTTGTTTATTATCATCAGCGGTACAGCTATCGGTGCGGCCGGCAGTTACGTATCTTTGCGCAAGTTCCTGCGCGTTTGACGGGAGGGCTGCGCATGTTGAAAAGTAAAGTTCTGGCGGCAGTTCTGGCGGCATGTGTTGCAGGCCTGCCGGTGCTGCATGGTTACGCCGACGAACTTTCTGAAAAACAAGCTGAATATGACAGGGTGCAGCAGCAGA
>ULTI01053682.1_pt1 | contig 22214 bp, 16 predicted proteins | sample 1957291 | NCBI WGS metagenome assembly ULTI01 (sample SAMEA4835725, study PRJEB28245) | human gut metagenome | biome: gut microbiome; material: fecal sample | place: Denmark | collected 2008 | reverse complement strand
AATTTTTTACGAAACAAGAAAAAAACTGTTTTAACCATTGTACCAAGTCGCTGGCGCGACGGCTAGTGCAAGGTATATAATTCCGCTACTTTTTCGAAAAAAATAGCAGTTTTTGTATTTATGTTGTATTGTTAAGTTACCACACCAAACAACCTCATAAACCGCCAACTGCTATGATTAGTTTAACATGGATTTCCAAACTCAACAACTACATATCTTATCTTTTTCCAAGACCACCGCCTTGAAAGATTAGTAACATTTTAATTCATTACATCTTTCTAAGGAGGTTCCGTCATGGATTATTTAAAAGTTTACCGGGAGATGATCTCCCTTCGTGGCCTTACTGACCACACTGTAATATCTTATTCTACTTATATCCGCTCTTATCTGGATTACCTGCAAGACATTCTCCTCAAACAGCCTGAGGATGTCTCCTGGGCCGAACTCCGGGATTTTATCCGCTGGCTTCAGAAGGATCGTTCGCTTTCTGACCGCACCATAAACGCCTGTATCTCTCAATTGCGCTTCTTTACCATATATGTTCTCCATAAACCCTGGGATCCCACTCAGCTTCCTATGCGGAAGTTTGATTCCTATCTTCCCTTTGTCCCTTCCAGGGAAGAAATGCAGGTTTTCCTTTCTTCTATTACGGATCTGAAATTTAAAGCGCTTCTCTGCCTTATGTTTTCTGCAGGTCTTCGGATTGGCGAAGTCCGTCATTTAAAGTGTTCCGATATCGAACACTCCAGAGGCAGGATCCTGATCCGCTCATCGAAAAGTCGTTCCTCCCGCTATGCACAACTCTCTGAACAGGCATGGCAGCTTATCTTGCAATACTGGTATTCTCTTCCGGCGGATGTGCGCCCACGCGACTGGCTTTTCCCTCAAAAGAGAAACTCATCCAAACCGATCGACCATCAGCGCGTCCCTGACTTTATCCGGGCGCACGAAAAGCATCTTGGCTGGGAACACCGCTTTACCTGTCATACCTTCCGCCATGCTTTTGCTACCTATCATTATGAAGACGGTACGGATCTTCTCACTCTGAAAATACTGATGGGACATCGTTCGATTGCTTCCACAACAATCTATGTGCATCTGTCTTCCCGGACTTTTTCTTACGCCCCCAGCCCTTTTGATAAGATGGGAGGGATGTTCCATGAGTGACTTCAAGATCCAGAAGATCTGGCAGGATTCGTATGATGATTACTGCCAGTCCGGATATTTCCAGTCAGATGAACAGCGGAAAGCTTCCCGCGCAATCCTCGCCTGCAAGTCCGGCAGGCTTGGGGTCAATGTCAGCGAGTGCAGCGAATGCGGACACATGGAATTCCACAATAATTCCTGCCGCAACCGGAACTGCCCCAACTGTCAGGCCGTCCTGAAAGAAATCTGGGTGGATAAACGCAGGGCGGAAGTCATTGATTCCCCTTACTTCCATGTGGTATTTACACTTCCGCACGAACTCAACTCTCTGATCTACTGTAATCAGAAGCTTCTCTACGGGCTGCTCCATAGATGCTGTGCCGAAACTCTTCTGGAACTGAGTGCAGACCAGAAATACCTTGGAGCTCAGCCCGGGATCATCCAGGTACTCCACACCTGGAACCAGGAACTGGATTATCATGTCCATATGCACTGCATCATCTCTGGGGGAGGGCTTACTTCTGACCGCAGGATCCGGAAGTCTTCCGCAAAGTTTTTCATCCCGGTCAGAGTCCTGCGGGATAAGTTTAAGGGGAAATATCTCGCCCTTCTGGATGCGCTGCATCAGCAGAAGAAGCTTGTGTTTTCCGCTTCCTGCAAAGCATTGAGAGATCCCTTTGAATGGAAAACTTTCAAAAACCATCTTTATAAGAAAGACTGGTGTCCTTACATCAAAGAGACCTTTAACGGTTTTGGTAACGCCATCGAATATCTGGGGCGGTATACACATCGGATTGCAATCTCCAACAGCAGGATCCTTTCCGTCACGGAAACAGAAGTTACCTTCTCTGCACGGGGAAAGACCCCTGGGGATCCGAAACGGCAGATCACGCTCAGCCATGAAGAGTTTATCCGGCGGTTCCTGATGCATGTGCTCCCCGCCGGTTTCCAGAAGATCCGCTATTATGGATTTCTCAATAACCGGATGAAGTCCAAAAATCTGAAACTGATCTTCCGGATCCAGGGAGGTCAGCGGTTCCGCCAGCGCTACGCAGGTTTATCCATGGCAGAACTGCTCAAAGCAGTATGGAACATCGATCTGGCCGTCTGTCCGGAATGCGGCTGCGCAGCCATGCAGCAGCTGGGGAGGAGCTATGCTCCTTTCCCATAAATCTGGATTCTTTTCATACCGATTTTTTAAGGCCTCCCTTCGGAAGGTCTGCGAAGCATGCCCTAAAATCCATTTAACGTCAAAAAATCATTCCATGTACCGGATTTTCATATGGATTATGAAGTTTTTCGGCACTCCGGAAAGATACAATCCCCATAGGCTTTCCGGCTGATCGTCCGCGAATTGGTACAATTGGAAAGGATCACATTCAGAGCAGTTCAGTTTTACTCAGAACTGCTCTTTTTCTCGCTCTGAATCTGATACTTTCCTGAAGAATTTTATCATTAGGCGTATGTGGTGTTTTGTTAATGGCAAGCTCTGCATATTTTAATTCTATTGATCCTGAGGAGATGGCACGAAGAAGTTTTCCTTATGGAGAGATTCGTCTTGAACTTGGAGATTATGGACCACAGTCCCATAATAGTGAGCAATATGTTGAACTTCAAAAATCTAATTTGCTTACAGATGATTTTATAACATCTATCAAAAATATACATGGAGTCCAGGGAGTCAAAGCATATCAAGGCACCGTTTTGAATGTTCATGTTCCAACGGGAGATGTTGAACCTATTGTTTCAGAGGTATATAGTACAAACAATCAAAAAATAGTCGAAAAATATTTGATTGAGGGTACAGCAGATTTATCAGAACTTATTAGGAATAATGGAGTTGTTATTGCTAATGATTTACAATGGAAAGAAATTTTTGGATGGGATGTAGCTCTGGGAGACGAAATATCGCTTGAGGTTGGAGGACAGAAAATTCAAGTAAAAGTGATGGGAATTGTAGATGGAAATATTCCCTATGGTGGATATGATACTCTTTTTATTCCACTAGAAATGCTGAATACTATTACGCCTGTAGAAAATCTTAATTATCAGCTTATTATAGATACTGCTGATAATGAATGGGATATTGTAAAAGAGGAGATTCAAAAAATAGTATCATCAAATGCCTGTCTTTATATTAGCACTTTTAATGATTGGGTAGAAGCATACAATGAAAAACTGTTAAATTATCGCATTCCAGTATATATTTTTGTTATGTTTATCGGCGTTTTTGGAATTATCAATTTACTAAATACTCTTATCACAAATGTTTTAACAAGAAAACGGGAGTTAGGTGTTTTGCAAGCAGTGGGTTTAAGTGGCAAACAACTCTCAAATATGTTACTGATGGAGGGGGTATTCTATACTATTTGTGTGCTTATTCTTTCTATATTATTTGGAACAGTTATAGGATATCTTCTTTGTACAGTATTTAGTTCAATGAGTATTTTCGGAAGAGTAATCTATCATTTTCCAATCGTGGAAATGTTTATATATTTTATATTGATGTTTGTAGTTCAGACATTATTTTCTCGTTTGACAATCAAACAAATAAAAAAACAATCATTAGTAGAACAAGTGAAGGAATTATAACTAAGAACAGTTCTATAATATTGAAAATCTATATTTTAACAAGCTAGAAGGGGATGATTTATATGACGCTGCCTTTTGAAAATGATACAAAAACCATAATAAAGCGTATTTCGAGCAGGAATATATCAGCGAATCGAAAAAGAAATATCTTTATTATTATTACGATTGCACTTGCGAGTACATTATTATCTGCAATTACCCTTTATGGATTTGGAATTACACAGAAAACAAAAAATCTAAATAAAAAAACAGCACAGATTGTATATCATGCAATTTCAGAAAAAGAGGGTTCGGAATTATACAAAGAAAGAGAGATCGCATGGATTGGAGAATTTTTCAATGCATTTTCGGAAGAAATAAACCATTCAACCGTAAATTTTACTTACGCAAATGCAGATATGCTAAAATCTCAAAGTATGCCTTATTCGGGAAAGTTACCAACTGCGGAAGATGAAATTGTAGTACAGGAATCTTTTTTGGACAGCTTGGGATACTCAACTGAATTAGGACAGACAATTAAAATACCATTTTCTGACGGGATGAATCATGATTTCAGGTTGACAGGAATCTTAAATGTAGAAACCGGAGATATTGGACGATATACAGCTATTATATCGAAAGAATTAGTGAAACAACAGTATGGAAATAATACAGTTATAGATTATTACCTTGGATTAAAAGACGCTCAAAACATGAGCGAAGAAGATGCTACGGAATATGCAGACACTCTTGCAAAACAATTACACATCCCCGATGATAATGTGATTGTTCGCTCCACTTATTTTAATGTGAAGAGCGAAAATTCTGGAAGCGAAATGTTATTTTATTTCGTGATTGGATTTGTAACCCTTATTGGCTCCGGCATTGTGATCTATTCCATTTTTTATATTTCCGTTGCAAGCAATATTCGTAACTATGGACAGCTTCGCACGATTGGAACAACGAAACGGCAGATTAAAAAAATGGTTTACCGAGAAGGGAAGTTACTTGCTGCTGTTGGGATTTCCATTGGTTTGATTATAGGTAATGTAATCGGATATTTTCTGATTCCGGAGGGCTGGTACTGGCCGACTTCTTTATGTGTGACGCTTGGATGTGGGTTCTTTGCTTTTACAATGGTAATGCTCTCTATTCATACTCCTGTAAAAAAAGCTGCCGCAGTATCTCCAATGGAGGCTCTTCGATATTCGGATTATAAAGGAAAGCCTAAAGAAAGTTCGGCGCTGTACCGAAAAATAACGCCTACATCACTTGCTAAAATGAATCTGTCCAGGCAAAAAACAAAATCTATATTAACCATATTTTCACTCGCATTTGGAGGCGTGTTAGTTGTATTGATTTCAACGATATTAGTTTCCTATGATGGAGTTGCAGAAGCGCGTGGGAGGGATTTTTCAAAAGGCGAATTTAATATTCACCTTAATGCTAATCAATCCTTTGATACTGCAAAAGTTTCGTTGACTAAATTACAACAAAAAAATATGCTGAATGACAATTTTGTGAAAACAATCGAAGCTATCGATGGTGTTACCGGAATCAAGCGGTGGTATTATACGGACGCAGAATATCGTGTAAATGGAATTTCAGAAGATTGGATTCAGGGATTTAGTCAAGATGAACAATCTGATTTAGAAAAAAATCTCATAAAAGGAACCGCTGATTATGATGAATTGATTGCGGACAATGGAATTATCCTATTACAAGAACGTGCAGCTCTCAATGGAATGGATGTTGCTTTAGGTGATACAGTAGAAGTTGATTACGAAAATGTATCCGGTGATATTATGACGAAAACTTATACTGTGAAAGGCATAGTAAGCGATTATAATTATACGGGATTCGATAAATGTTTTACTCTCCCGGAACAACTTATAAATGAGGGAACCGGGATGGATTGCACAGGTACTATTTCCGTAATTACAGACAAAGATAAATTCGATACAATTGAAACTTCATTAAATCAGCTGATAGATAAAAACAGTGATTTGGTTATGGATACCATAGAAGAAAGCGTAAATTATTATAATAGAAATCAGCAACTAGTTTTCGGTGCATTTCTGATAGTAGCTATCATTGTTGTGTGTTTTTCGCTGATTAATCTCGTAAATACAACCATTACAAATTTTTTGTCTCGGAAGCGGGAAATTGGAATGTTACAGGCGATTGGTTTAAGCAAAAAACAACTCATCCGAATGCTTTGCTATGAGGGCATGATTTATTCACTCTTTGCTGTGCTTGTAACATTGATATTAGGAGTTGGATTTGGGATTTTATGTATTCAGATCATGCGGTCATTAAATCCATATTTTTTCTATTCATTCCCATGGCCGGTTGTATTGATATATTCGGCTGTTCTGTTGGCTGTTCAGTTGATATTAATTGCATATACAACGGGAAATTTGAAAAAGCAATCTCTTGTTGACCAAATCAAAACAATGGAATAAAACGAATTGGAGCAGGGAAACTTGCTCCAATTTTAGCTGCATTATGTTATAATGCAGTTTAGGAGGATTGTTATGAATACAGAAATTTTAATTATTGAAGATAATCCAGTGATCCGTAAAGAACTGCAAACAGTACTGGAGGGAAATAAATATCACACCTCTGTTATTGAAGATTTTTCTGATGTAACAGAACAAGTGCGAAAAATAAATCCACATCTGATTTTATTGGATATTAAATTACCGCAAGAAAATGGGTTTACCATTTGTTCTGGCATTCGGAGTTTTTCACAGGCTCCGATTATCTTTGTTACCAGCTGCAATACGGATATGGATGAATTGAACAGTATTATGCTTGGAGGAGATGCTTTTATCACAAAGCCCTATCACACAGCCATTTTACTTGCAAAAATTGCTTCCTTGCTGAAACGTGCTTATCCTGATACACAAAGCAGACATCTGACTTATCAAGGAGTTTCTTTATCTTTAGAGACTGGAACAATCGAAGCGGAAGGAAAACAAACAGAACTCACAAAAAATGAACTGAAGATTATGTACTATCTATTTGAACATGCCGGAACCATTTGCACGAGAGCAGATCTGATTGAATATTTATGGGACAATCAGCTCTATGTAGATGATAATGCATTGAGTGTAAATATTGGACGTATCAGAGAAAAACTATCAAAGATTGGCGTTAAAGACTTTATTAAAACGAAACACCGTCAGGGGTACACATTATGAATGGAAAACAGTATTGGAAAGACAAAATCCCTATTTTCATCATCAATATCGTCTGTATGGTATTGTTATCGGTTTTTCTGTTCTTTGTAGGAAATAATGTAGATAGTATTGCAGTGATTCTTATCATCTGGACGATGTTACTGGCTGGTGTACTGACGTTTACCTATCATCAGCGAAAAAGGAGATTAAATAGATTAGTAAAGATGGCAGAAGGACTGGAAGAAAAATACTTGTTGTCAGAGATGCTTCCGGAACCGGAACATGCCGAAGAACAGGTTTATTTTCAACTCTTAAAAATGGCGTCCAAATCTATGCTGGAACAGATTGGAACAGTAGCAAGGGAGAGACAGGAGTACCGGGAATATATTGAGCAGTGGATTCATGAAATCAAAACACCGATTACTGCAATGAAACTATTGTGTGAAAATCATAAAGAGCCTTTTACCAGAGAATTGATGAGGGAACTGGAAAAAACCAATCGCTTTACAGAACAGGCGCTTTATTATGCCCGTAGTGAATATACGGAAAAGGATTATTCTGTTCAGGAAATCCGGTTATTTGATGTGGTGCATCAGGCGATTGCAGATAACAAGTATCTTTTATTGCAGAATCAGGTTGCCTTAGAGACGGAAGAGAGTGAACTGACGGTTTATTCGGATGACAAATGGCTCCGATTTATTCTGGATCAGTTGATTGTCAATGCTGTAAAATACAGCCGGGAGCATCCCGTATTGCACTTTTATACCAAGGTGCAGGGAGATCAGATTTTTCTCTTTGTAGAAGATCATGGAATCGGGATCTGTGCAAATGATCTGCCCCGTATTTTTGAGAAAGGTTTTACCGGGCAAAATGGACGTATCCGGCAAAATGCAACCGGTATAGGGCTTTATCTTTGCAAAAGACTTTGTGATAAGCTGGGAATTGGAATTGCCGCCCAGTCAGGTGAGACAGGAACGACAATGATCCTATCCTTTCAAATCAATCATTTTATTCATCAGGTGCAGGGCTAAGAAAAGCCCTGCATTTCTTACATTTTTGTTAGAATTTTGTTAGAAAACTTGATACAAACACAGGCAGAAATCCGTTACAATCAGAATATCAAAAGACGAGGTGAAGTATCATGAAAGAAATTTTAAAGTTAGACCATATTCAAAAATTTTATGGAAATGAAGGTAATGTAACAAAAGCAATTCAGGATATTGATTTTTCGGTGCAGGAAGGTGAGTTTTTAGGTATTATGGGGGCGTCAGGATCCGGAAAAACAACGATGCTGAACTGTATTTCCACTATAGATACGGTAAGCGCAGGGCATATTTATCTGGATGGGACAGATGTAACCGAAATTAAAGAAAAGGCCATTGCCAAGTTTCGGAGAGAAAATCTGGGATTTATTTTTCAAGATTTTAACCTGCTGGATACGTTGACCATAAGTGAGAATATTGCCCTGGCGTTGACCATTAACCACATTCCGGTCAGGGAAATCGAGCCGAGAGTGGAAGAGATTGCGAAAAGTCTGAATATTGCCGATATTTTGGATAAATATCCCTATCAGGTTTCCGGCGGTCAAAAGCAGAGATGCGCTTGTGCCAGAGCGATCATCAATCATCCGAAGCTGATTTTAGCCGATGAACCCACAGGGGCCTTAGACAGCCATTCATCTCAGATGCTTTTATCCACCATGCAGAGTATGAATGAAAATCTGAGAGCCACCATTCTGATGGTAACACATGATGCGTTTACGGCAAGCTATGCCAATCGGATTTTGTTCCTGCGTGATGGCGTAATTTTTACGGAAATCTTAAAAGGAAAGGACACCCGGAAGGTATTTTTTGATAAGATTCTGAATGTTCTTACCATGATGGGAGGCGGGGTAAGTGATGTATATTAAGCTTGCAATACAAAATATGAAAAAAAGCATACGAAATTATGTGATTTATTTTGTTACCATTACTTTGACTGCTGCTATGATGTATTCCTTTCTAGCGCTTGGATTTTCAAAAGAGGTTCTCACTATGTCTGAAAATATATCCATGCTGACATCAGGTATATTGGGAATGTCCGTTCTTGTAGCATTGATTGCATCTTTTGTAATCAGCTATGCAATACGCTTTATGCTGGAAGAACGGAAAAAGGAATTTGCCACCTATGAGTTACTGGGTATGGAAACTTCAAATATTCAAAAACTGTTTTTTATTGAAAATGGTGTGATTGGAATGGCTGCATTTTTTATAGGAACTTTTTTGGGAGTTGGACTTTCCGGAGTGCTGGTGCAGATCATCAATCATATTTTTGAGATGTCACATGCCTATCGTATTTCTTTTTCCATAAAGGCGTTTGCAACAGCTTTTATATTTTTTATGTTTATGTACGGTATCGGAATACTACGTGCAGCAAAGGTGATCCGCAGACGTAAAATTGTAGATATGCTCTATGATCATCAGAAAAACGAAAACGGAAAGAAGCATTCCTTAAGATTTCATATTACGCTGATTATTTTATCCATCTTATGTATCTTTACCGGAGGCTGTTTCCTGGCAAAAGGATTATCAGTTCAAACCAATGTATTCTATTTTTGGATGACTGGCGCTGTGATTTTGACAGCAACAGGAATATACGAAATGTATCGTAATTTACCAATTTTGCTGTTAAGACTTTTGAATAAAAGTAAGCGCAGAAAATATAAGGACATCAACCTGTTTTATTTTGGACAGATTGGAAGAAAAGTAGATTCTGCCGGAAAGCTTATGGCAATTATCGCAATCCTTTTAACGGTATCTTTAAGTACGATGTTTGCAGGTCTTTCTATGGGAGCAGGATATAAGGCGAATATGGAAGCGTATTATCCGTATGATGCGGGAGTTGCCCTGGATGCCCCGCTGACGAAAAAATCCATGGAGCCAATGATAGAATTTACCAGACAGCAATGCAAGGTAGAAGATGAACTGATTTATTATCTTTATGGAACAGATACGTATCCGGTGGAAGCCCTAGCCTTATCCGATTATAATCATTTACGTTGTATGCTTGGATTAAAGCCTGTAAGCCTGTCTGCAAATGAATTTTTCATTCACTGTGATACATGGAATTATGTAGAGAAGATTCAAAAAGCGTTAGAGCAGAAAAGCAAAATTACATTAGCTGGAAATGTTCTTGAAATTGCAGAAACAGCAATTCATACAGAACCCATGGAACAATATCAAATGGCAGGTACAAGAGGATATGCTCTGGTAGTACCTGATCAAGTGGCAAACCAGCTTTCCGGTGAAAAAATTCGTTTAGTTATGAAATTGGAAAATGGAGGATATCCGGAGTTAAAACACGAATTGAAGAAGTTTTTGCATGACCCGAATGCATGGATGCCGGAGCTTCAAGATGGAAAAAGTTTACCAGAACAGGTAACCATGGGCGTAACTGTAAAGGCATGGGGCGTTGAAAACTCTTTAACCGGATTTGCGGCAATTTCTTTTTGCGGCTTATATTTGAGCATTATTTTTATTATTTTATCTTCTACGATATTAGCTTTTGAACAACTTTCAAAAATAAACTACAATCGATGTAATTATCAGATCTTGGATAAAATGGGAGTGGCACAAAAAACAAGAAGATGCCTTATAAAAAAAGAGGTAGGGATTTTGTTTTTCATTCCGGCGATTCTTCCAATGATTATGATGATATTTTTGATTGCAGGAGCAAATAAAGTATTTGGAGAAGCAATTTTGCAGGAAAATCTATTCTTGACCTATGGAATCGTTACATTGACAGTATTTAGCGGGATTTATTTGCTGTATTATTGGGCTACAACCTCCGTTTTTCAGTATGCTGTCTTAAAAAAGGAATTTTATAAATGAGAAACGCAATAAAATACAATATTTTTTAGAGATTAGGACATTTCTGTGACATTTGTGTTTTACAATTAAGCTATAGAAAAGAGGTGTTCTTATAATGAAAAGAAAGTATGAAGTTATTGGTATTGTGATCGATACAGAAAAAGAAGCAGAAAAATGTTCATTTTTATCCGCTGTATTGGATTGTAAAATTGAAAACTTTGCAAAAATTACTGATTTTTTTTGGGGGGGGGAGATAGAAAGGTAAGGGAATATCTTTCTAATCTTCCCACATTAAAAAATGATCCACTTTCAATTCAAGCGATGCTGGAACTTGCTGGTTTGGAAATGAAAGAAAATTGTCAAATAGAAGAATTAACATTGGGAGAGAAAAAAATACTGTTTTTGATAAAACTTGTTGCTGATACCTCAAAACAATATATATTTCAAAGTTTGTTTCAAGATATGAAAGAAAACGAGGTTCAAAGCGCCGTAAGATTAATAGTAGAAATGTCAACTTATATGAATGTAATTTTGCTCAGTTCATCCTCAGAAGGGTATGAAATCTGTGATAGAGTGATTCAGTGGTCTGGGAATGATGGAAGAGGACACATTTCGCGCAGTAAAATCAAAGATATGTGCATCATGCCGCCTTTTGTTATGCGCGATATATTGAAAGTGATAAGGGCAAGTGAAACTGCTGAAGCTGTAATTCCCTTATGGGAAGTGATTCCTGGAGAGTATGAGGAATATGCACATCAGGTCTTAAATTCGAATGCAGGAAAGAAAGGATTTTCTTACCGTTATATTTCTCATAGACCATTTAGAAGTGGAGATATTTATTGGATCATGGAGCATCAATTGCAGGAGCTGAAAGTTGATGGCAGACCATGTTTTGAAAAAGTGAGTCTCATGACAGATGAGGCAACCATTCATGTAACGTGTAGTGAATATTTCTTCTGGTGTTGTAAGGAACTGGAAACTATTTTTTATCATTATTCGGAAAATCATGTGGAGGAATTGTAATATGAGAAGCAGAGAGATGGGGGTGTGAAGAAAAACAGAATTATAGTAATTGCGGATGAAGGAGAAGTGCTATGGGAAAGCTTGGTTTTACCGGAACAGCAGACAGAGATTTATCAGGCAAAAAATATTCAGGATGCCCTTTCTCATTTGACAGTGTTCTCGTATCATTTGATTTTAATTGCAGTAAAGCAAGAACCGGAAATCATATGCCAACTTGTAGAAACCATCCGAAAGATGGTGATAACACCTGTGATTGTTTTATTACCGGATCATTCTGAAATGCGAAATAAGATCATTCAGGCCGGAGCGGATGTAGTATTGACGCAACTGTGTACAGAAGAAATCAGCCTGCAGGCATATGCATTGATCCGCCGCTATACAGAGTGGAAATCGGAAAGAAAAGAAGAAGTTCCTGTCATAGTTGGAAAACTGGAAATCCTTCCACTTCAAAGAACAGTAGAATGGGAGCATAAAAGAATCCACGTTGTAAAAAGGGAGTTTGATTTCCTATATCTGTTAGCGTCTACACCGGGAAGAGTATATACATACAGTCAGATCTATCAGCTGGTATGGCAGGAGTACCCACATGGGGATATTGCAAATATTATTTACTGTATGGTACATCGATTGAAACGGAAATTGAAAAAAGTAGATGTAAGTGCAGAACATATAATCATCAGTGTAAAAGAGGTTGGATATTGTTTAAGAGGTTATAAGGAATCATAGAAGGCAGGTTTCTGAAAATGGAACCTGCTTTTTATGGTAAGATTTGGTTATAATTGTAAAAGAAATGACAGAAAAACTGACAGTTATTTGACAGACAACTGACAGTCTGATGACAGCTTAGTTTTGTATACTACTTCTTTATGGAAAGAATGGACTCCGTTCCATGACATAAAGGAGCAGTGTATGTGCCAGAAAGAGCTACAAAAGAGAAAAACCTAACTTCATATACAACGTTTGGTGGTGTCGCAATTCAAAACAGGATTGCGGCATCTTTCTTTTTGTGGAGCAAACTCTGGTTTATACGGTCTTCTGTCTGTGAGAAGGCAAGGTCACCGCCACCACTCCGATTTGATTTCAAGAAATTCAGATCGGAGGAAGAAGGAATGGCTTTTAATAAAGCAAAAGAAGAATATAAATGGAAACAGTGGAAGGAAGCTGAGGAATCAAAAATGAGGGAATTGGGAGTTCAGGAAGAAATCATTCTTAAGTTACGAGAACAAGATTGGGAAGATTTCAAAAAGGAAAGGAATTATAATGAGCATCAATTCCCAAATTCAGATGTAGTAGAAATTAGTTTAGCAACTATGTGCAGTGCAGATAGGGAAAACATAACTACAGTAAAGGCTCTGTTAGATGAAATAGAAAACGAAGCACTTTTTAATCTATTGCGTTCGGCAGATAAAGAGACTTTGCAGATCGTATTTTTCCGGATGTTGGATATTCCAACAGAGCAAATTGCTGAAAAAATGGGATTGACTCCAAATGCGATTTATCTGAGAATCAACCGTTTAAAAGAAAAAATAAAAAAATTGAAAATGGGAGAAAGAAAATAGGAAAGTTTGCTGGCTAATAAGTAAAGGGATGTTTTTCCTTTTAAAGTTCCTTGACAACCACATACCAGCATTACAGGTACGTTCCCAAAGATAGAAGCGTGACAGCATAAGCGCCAGGACGGATGGGGACAAGCACTGCTGGATTGTTATGGAAAGGTCTGTCCAAAGACTATGGCGGATCATTTCGTGAGAAAACTGTCAGTGCCTGTTCTCATTCTGAGCGACTCCTTATAGCTGTGAATGGACTTTCGCAGGTCTTTCGCCAGGAGCATCGGAGGGGGATAATGATACGAATTTCTTCCCATAAGGAAGAGGATGGACTCTAAGTTGTAATCAGCAAGACTTTCAGAAAATCTGCGAGCGGTGCCAAGCGAAGCATCCGCCTGTAATGTTCCCTACCATAGATGTGGTGTGGCAGCCGGGGAGTCGAGGACAAATACGGTGCCAAAGAAAAGAAGAAACGATAAGAAATCAAAAAAGAGTGTGTCGTTGATATCAGATACATGCGGCTGTGGGAAAATGTCACAGCCGTATTCTTGTGGTATTAACGCCATGCGGAAAGAAGTACTATGTTTTATAAAGTTGAATATCAAAAAAGAGCGCATCAGGAAGTGGAGAAGATCTTCCGGGTGCTATTTCCGGAACAGGGACTGGCAGTCAGGGAAGAGCAGATCCGTCTATGCCATGAAATGCTGGATACTCTGCTGGGAGAACAGATTGCCTTGTGTGATGCAGGGGTAGGAATTGGGAAGACCTATGCCTATCTGGTAGCCTGTGTATTATTGCGGAAGTATTCCATGCTGACAGGGCGAGGAAATCCATTGGAACAGCGCCCGGTGGTGGTGTCCACCTCCAGCATTGCATTGCAGAAAGCCATTTTAACAGAATATATTCCCTTTTTGTCCAGGGTGCTGCTGGAGCAAGGAATCATTCAGTCCCCGCTTCGGGCAGTGGTGCGAAAAGGGAAAGAACACTTTGTCTGTGACAATAGGCTGGAACAACGAATCGAAGCAATCCGCCATAAACAGAAGAATGCTGTTCAAAAAGCAGCATTACTGTCCTTGCGAAAGCATTACGATATGGATAGCGTAAAGAATCTGAGCGGGTTTGACAGAAGGCTGGTCTGTGTGCCGAAATTCTGTCCAAGAGAATGTCCGGGCAGGCAGATGTGCCGCTATCAGAGATATCTGGAAGAATCCAGGAAACAGGATGTGTTCATTCAAATCTGTAATCATAATTATTTACTGGCAGATGCATATCACAGAGCAGAAGGATACAAGCCTTTATTGTCTGATTATCGGACGTTGATTGTAGATGAAGCTCATAAGTTACCGGAAGCGGCAAGGCAGATGTTTGGAAAAAACCTGTGTATGGATGATATCCGGGAAATAGCATATTATCTGGAACGGGAGCATCAGAAAGAAGAGGCAAAAATCCTGCGGACAGTCATGCATGACGCATTGCATGTTGTTGGTGCAGAACACCGAATTGGAAAAGGAATCCGGGAAACGTTCCGTAATACAACAAATAGTGTGGTTTCTCTGTGGGAAGGCGTAGAGATGCTGGAATTTCTTTTAGAAAAGCTGGAGCGAAGTGTTCCAAAGTGGATACGGAACCGGCTGGAAGAAGCAAAGGATGTGCTGGAGTGTTTTTGCAGCAGCGATGGGAATTATGTCCGCTATCTGCGTCTGGATACAGAACAGCTTCCCATTTTGTGTGCAGCCAGCCGGGAAATCCCAGAATTACTTCGGAAGATGTTATGGAATCGGGAAGAAGGTGTGTCTGCCATCTTAACCAGCGGAACGCTAAAGGCAGGCGCAGGCTTTTTGCGCACCCGGCAGATCACCGGGCTGGAAGGAAGGGCAGGAGTGCAGGAATATGTGGCAGAGTCCCCTTTTTCCTACGAAAAGAATTGTCTGCTATACCTGCCAAAGACGTTGGATCATTGCAGGAGAGGAAGCCGGGAAGAGGCGGTGATGGTGGCAAATCATATCCATTCCCTGATCTGTTCCACTTATGGGCATACGCTGGTACTGTTTACTTCTTATACACTGATGGGAAGTGTGTACCAGCTTTTAAGAGACAGCTTGCCGTTCCCCATGGTGGAAGTATGGAGACACTCCCAGCAAGAAATTTTACGGTTTAAGACCATGGAAAATGGGGTGTTGTTTGCAGCCGGTTCTTGTTGGGAAGGGGTGGACTTTCCGGGAGATATGGTATCCTCTCTAATTATTGTGAAACTGCCTTTTGCAGTACCAGATCCGATCAGTGAAGCAGAGAAGGAGACGTATGACTCTTTGGAATCCTATATCCAATCTATCATTGTGCCGGATATGCAGAAGAAACTGCGCCAGGGATTTGGGAGAGCCATTCGGACAGAAACTGATACTTGTGTGGTGTCTATTTTAGATATTCGGGCGGTAAAAGGCGGCAAGTATCACGAAGATGTGATGTGTGCGCTTCCGTCCTGCCGGATAGCGGAAGAGTTGAAAGAGGTACAGGATTTCATCCGCAGCCGGAAAGGTGTAGAGTATTATTTGTAATAGGCAAAATTCTCTTTCCAGCCTTGTTGCTTGTGCTTATTTTCCAGACGCTTTTAGGGGAAAAGTTTAGTACAGTTTTTGGGGCGGTTTTGGAGGGATTGTTGGTATTGATGAATAGCTATTTGAACATGAAGTGGGTATAATGTGTATAGCGTTAGAGGAAAGGACGGTGAGCAAAATGGCACGATATGCAGTGGAACATATCTGGGAAGGAAAACAGGAATATTTTTTAATCCGGGATCATCAGAGCTGGCAGATGGTGCTGTTCCCGTCCAAGTATCTGACGCATTTGATCCGAGCAAACCGTTCCCCGAATACCGTTGGCCGCAGGGCAAAATCCATCCGGTTCTATCTGGAATATCTGGATGAGAAAAAGATGGAACTGTCCCAGGTGGCGGAACTGGAATTCCAGGAACAGTATGAACATTATGTGGGATTTCTCCACTGGCTGAAAGCCGGAAACCATTTGCATGAAAAGAAAGAGAAACTGCCAAGCAATAAAACCTGCAATGCGTACTTAAAAGACGTGTTCAGGTTTTTCTGTTTTTTAGAGCTGGAATCAGATATGGAAAGGCTGAAAGTGTTATATTATGACAGTTTTACCACCCATGATTCCATCGGTGTAAAACGGAAGCTGCGGTTCCGGTCATTCAATGGCTATCTGAAAGAGGAAGAACGAAACGTCCGTCCGGCAGAGCATCAGGAGATTTTGGAACTTTTGAAGCAGTGTACCAACTGCAGGGACCAGCTTCTGATCATGCTGCTGGCAGAGACCGGATACCGGATCGGCGAGATTTTAGGGGTAGATTATACCAGAGATATTGATTATGAAAGACACACCATCCGGGTATTCTTCCGGGATGACAATGAGAACAAGGCAAGGGCGAAGAATGCGGCGTACCGAAGATCCAAAGTCAGTGATGCCACTTTCCAGTTTTTACTGTTTTATTTGTCCAAGTACCGGGAATTTCTGCAACACCAGCCGATGCTGTTTGTAAACATCGAAGGAGAGACAAAAGGAAAGGCACTTCAGGTGGACGCAGTTTACCGGATGCTGGAGCGGATGGAGAAAAAGACAGGCATCCATACGACACCTCATATGCTACGGAGATACTTCGGAAATATGAGGCGGGATGCCGGATGGCCACTGGAAATGATCAGTGAGGCATATGGACATAAGCACATCGATACGACCATCAAATATCTGAACCTTGTAGATGACCAGCTTATGGAAGCCAGCGACCAATATTATGCAAAGCATTCTGCCCTTTATGATGTGGAGAAACTCCTGTAGGAGGTGAAGAACATGCCCGCTTATCAATTACATATTTATGAACAGCAGGAAGAGCGGGAAGCACTGGAACAAAAAATCTGTGAACAGGTGGATACCTGCACAGAGGTAAATGGGAAAATACGAAACAGGGTAAAGAAATTCCTGATAGAAGAGGGGATTACCGACATTTCGGAAATGGACGTAGCCCTAAGGATCCGATACGAAGAATATCTGGAAAGGAAGGAAACCGTTCATGCACCGATTACCTGCCTGCGGGGATTTGACAGAATCTTCCTTCATCAGATGAAAGAAGAGATGCAGACACTGGCAGGGCGAAGAAACTATACCACCGAGTATCGTGATCAGTGGATCTGCCTAACCTATTATCCGGAGATTGAGATAGCAGAATCTTTTCTGACCAGCAAAGATGGAAAGGAACTGCTGTGGGATTTTACACTGGAGTGTCCAAAAAGTTTGAAGATGCAGATTTTTACAGTATTAAAAGAGGTGATCCATACCTACAAAGGCCGTTATAGAAAAGAGAAACTGCTGGCACTGCAAAGGCTCTATCAATTTTGTATGAAACATCAAGTGGCTGATATTGAGACCATGACACTGGCCAAAGAACAGCAATTTGAGCAGGAACTCTCAGAACATTTTAGAGGGGAAAAGAAAAGTGCTGTGTTTGGTATCCTGCGGATGAGCAGAAAAATCCTATTTTTACAGGCACCGGAAATTCATTGGAATGCGAATGTGTGGTTTTTGGAACGTTTCCATTTTTCCAGAGAACGAATGAATCCAAGCAAGCCCGTGGAATGGGTATCCTTTAAAGAGGTGAACAACCTAGAAAATCAAAAGATTTTGCAAAAATATCTGCGGTACCTGTTTGGAATCACAGATTTATCTATCAGTACCATCCGAATCAAGCTGCTGGAACTTCGTACATTCCTGGTACATTTCAATGGAGAAGAAAAGCCAATCTATGAAGTGGAAGCAGAGAAGATTCAGAGATATCTGGAATCCATTCAGAGACAGGATACCCGTGAAAAGACAGCAAATGGAAGAATCTTTATGATTTTGCAGTTTTACAACTTTCTTGTAGTAAAAGGATATCTGAAGAAGATTCCCTTCCGGCATGAGTATTATTTGCAGAAAGAAATGCATGGCCACAATGACCGCAGCGTACCAGAAAGAATCTATACGGAAATTTTATCGAAGCTGGCAGAGTTTCCGGAACATCTGCGGTTGATGTTCCTGCACTTATGGTGTACGGGAATTCGGGGAAGCGAAGTGTGTACCCTGACAGGTGGTGATTATGAAGAAAAGAATGGAGATTACTGGCTAAAAGTATATCAGGTGAAAATGAAAACGTATAAGCGGGTTCCCATTCCGGAAGCATTGTACAAGCTGGTACAGGTGTACAAAAAGAAATATCAGATTGGACCAGAAGAATATCTGTTTAAAAGCAAAAAAGGTGGAGCATTCCAGTATGCTACATTACGGTATCAAATGTTGAAATACTGTGAGAAAAATAAGATTGCAGACGGGGAGTACATTTTCAGATCCCATGATTACCGTCATAACCTGGCTACGCTTTATTATGATAACGGTATTTCCCTCCAGGCAGTGCGGGATTACCTGGGGCATGAATACGAAGAAATGACCAGACAGTATGTGGACTATATGCCGAAGAAACTGGAAAAAGCCAGTGAAGCATACTTCCAGGAAGAAACCCACAGCTTTGCGGCGGAACTGATGAAAGGAGAGTTCCATGGATAAAAAATTATATCTAATCGATTTGGACTGCTATGCAAGAGCAGATGAAAAACAGAAAAAGAAGGTAAAGGAATCCCATTGCTTTGATTTCGGGCTGCTTCCAACAAAGGGACTTCAAAAAGAATTCCGTTCCTTTATTGAGGAACGAAGCCGACAATGTGCATTGGCAACGATGATACAGGAACGAGTGATCTATCAGAGATTTTGCAGAATGGTAAAGGATAAGCACATCCGGGCAGAGAGCCTGCAGGAACTGGAGTGGGAACAATGGCTGCTAAAAATCCGAAGCTGGCTTCTGGAACATGGGCAGAAACTGACCATGCAGGGAATCAGCGTATATGGGAAAGAAAAGACAGTGCCATCGAGCGTCATCACGTATGTGCGGAAGGCATATCGATTTACAGAAGCCAAAGAGGAACGGGATGAGATTGAGAAAGATATCTGGACATTAGAGAATCTGGACATTGCCTATAAAAAGAATCCGATTAAAAATGTGCAGACTTTGAATTTTACAGCGATTATCCAGGATGACTTACGGGAAGAAACAAAAAAGGCAGTTTATGAACATTTACATCATGAAGCGATTGCAACAATTATCAAAGAACTGACAGCCATCCGGAGACTATCCAAATATCTGAAAGAAACATATCCCGATATCCATTCGGCAGAAGAACTGAATCGGGAGTTGCTGGAAGAATATCTGACGTACCTTGCAACGGAAGCGGAGGGCGTAAATAATTACCGGGCAGATCTGACGAACCTCCGGGGACTGCTGGAAACCATCGGAAAATTATATGGGTATCCACACTTAGAAATTTTATTCCTAGCCAGTGACTTGCCCAGACAGGTGCAGCCGAAATTGAAATCTTATTCAGATAGTGAGCTGATTCGTTTTAATGCAGCGCTTGCGGAGCTGGATGAGCAGATGGAGCGGCTTATGGTCATCCACCAGATGTTAGGAACAAGGATATCCGATACCCTTACCCTGCAGACAGACTGCCTGTATCGTCAGGACGGACATCCTATGATCCAGATCCGGCAGATGAAAACAACTACCTTTGTGAAGCCTATCAGTGCAGAACTGGAACTGCTGATTGAAAAAGCAATAGAGTATAGCAAGAAAAGGTATGGAGATACGGTTTACATTTTTGTGGATGAAAAAAATAGCAAGAGACCGATGCAGTACAATACCGTTCAAAACAAGGTGATGGATCTGATTCAGAAAAAAGATTTGCGGGACGATCATGGAGAATTGTTTGGATTTGGAACGCATATGTTCCGCCATGTATATGGTATCCGCTTAACAGAACTGCATCTGGATGACTGGACCATCGCAAAACTACTGGGGCATACATCTGTAAAGAATGTGAAATTTTACAGGAAGATGAGTCTCCAGATCATCGCAGATGAAACAAGAGAAATCAGGGCAGAGATGAGCCGGATGATTCGGGCGAATCTGGCCGGATGGGGGAAAGAATATGAGCAAATATGACAAGATGCTGGAAGTAAACCATAAACAGAGCGTGGAGAAAATCCAGCGGGCAAAGCTGACAATTCAGGAGATGATTGAAGAAGAGGATAAAGTGACAGTCCCCAAACTGATGCAAAAGACCGGACTGTCCAGAGGATTTTTCTATAAGAACCCGGAAGTGCGAAAGGCAGTAGATCGTGCCTTGCAGCTACAGGCTGGCATGGTAGATAAGAGAAGAAAGATTTTAGATATGGCAATGGACAACCGTATCCTGCAGCTGGAGCAACAGGTAGCGAAACTGAAAAGAGAGAACGAGACATTACGAAAAGAAAGTGAAGCAATGCGAAAGGCATTAAATAAAAGAGATTTGAATCTGATCAAGAATTTTTAATGAAGAAGAAAATAATCAGCGGCTGGCAGGGGCGAGAAGAACGTGCCTGCTGGTAGTTGTTGAAATAAAAAGGTATTGTTGATGTTTAGATTGTGTGAGACAATAGAGATGTTAATTATATTCAGCCATAATTGGAGTTCATGATAAAGGAGAATACAATATATGAAGAAATATGTTCAGGAAGCAACGGATATAAATATCTGGACATCCATAAAGAACAATACTTTTGGGAGAAATAAAGATATAAAAGAGTTTATAGATGGGTTAGAACTCATAGATGAAAGTGCCTGCATTAGCTTGGATGCGAAATGGGGAGATGGAAAGACATTTTTTGTCCGACAGATTGAAGAAGTGTTAAAATATGTGTTGGCAAATCAACGGGCAGATGAAGAAAATCCGATTGAGAAAATTCCATCTTATGAATATTTGAAGGACAATGAAATGATGGCTAAAATAGATTTGAAGCATTCTTATTTGCCAATCTATTATAATGCATGGATGTATGATAATCATAGCGATCCACTTATGTCCCTGTTGTTAGTCATGACAAAGACTTGCAAGGGAGTTTATGATACGAAAATAGATTCTGAAAAAATTAGTGAAAAACTAATAAAAGCATTGTCAACGTTACCTATTTCATTAGGTGAATTTAAGATGAATCCATTTACAGTAGCTGAAAAGCTACAAGTGAAAAAGGTAGATATTTTATCACTTGTACAGACTGAGGAAGAAATCCGGGAACGAGTAAAAGGAATCTTCAATGACATTATTGTAGAAAGAGCGCAGAAACTGATTATATTTATTGATGAATTGGATCGCTGCAGACCATCTTTTGCCATAGAAATGTTGGAGAGAATCAAACACTATTTTGATGATGAGCGTGTGATTTTCGTGGTGTCTCTTAATAAGGAGCAGTTAATACATACCATAACAAGTTATTATGGAAGTGGATTTGATGCAACCAGATATTTGAATAAGTTTTTTGATGTGAATATAAATCTTCCAGTAATGGATCGGTATCAAAAACAGTCAATAGAATTTTCTGAACAACGAACAGAGAGAAAATATTGGTTGCATCAACTAGCGGAAGAGTTGAGTGACTATTATCACTTATCTTTGCGAGATAAACTGATTTACAAGAGTCGAATTGAATCAGTACCAAGTTCTACAGGAACATACATAAGTTCAGAGTCATATTTTATATCACTATTTGTAGCATGTATTATATTACTTGATATTATTGATATTCCAGAAAAGAAAAAATTTTTAGAGGGGAAAAGTACTTTTGTTGCAAGCGTATTACCAGAGTTAAAAGCTTACCAGAGATTTGTAAATAGATTGATTGGAGATGGAAATAGTACAGTTGAAGAAAGTCAATTTCAAAGTAATTGCGAAGAAGTTGTGAAAGTATATAAATATGCATTTGAA
>ULTI01013094.1_pt1 | contig 22313 bp, 20 predicted proteins | sample 1957291 | NCBI WGS metagenome assembly ULTI01 (sample SAMEA4835725, study PRJEB28245) | human gut metagenome | biome: gut microbiome; material: fecal sample | place: Denmark | collected 2008 | reverse complement strand
ATTATTTGTTCTGTTTTTTTATTATTTGTTCTGTTTTTTCGGCTTTGCGTTTTTCTGATACAGTATCGCAAGGCCCTTGAGCAGAAGATCCGGCTCGTGCTTGATCTCGTGCTTGCAGTACGGAATTATACCGCCGGACAGGCCGCCGGTAGCAATGACCGTTGCAGGCTGGCCAAGCTCGGCCTCCATGCGCTCTATCATGCCGTCTATCATGGCCGCCGTTCCGAACACGGCGCCGGATTTCATGCTGTCAACGGTGTTTGTCGCGATACATTTTCTCGGCGCTTCGATGGATATGTTCGGCAGCAGGCTCGTTCCCTGCGAGAGCGCCTCGAACGAGAGGTTCACCCCCGGAACGATCGCGCCGCCTATATACGCGCCGTCCTTATCCACGGCAACGATGGTCGTTGCCGTTCCCATATCGACGATGATGATCGGGGGCTTATACATCGACAATGCGCCGACCGTGCCGGTTATCAGGTCGCCTGCGAGCGTTCCCGGATCGTCGATCTTCACATTGACGCCGGTTTTTATGCCGGCTCCGACTATGATGCACTCAAGCCCCGTGAGCTTGCGAACGGCCGAGCGTATGGCGCGGTTTACCTGCGGAACGACCGAGGACAGTATCGCCCCCTCGAACTCGTGGTAATCTATGCTGTCAAACGCAAAGCTCTGGCGCATTTTCATCGCATAGTCGTTGGGCAGGTCGCTCGTGTTGGTCGCAAGGCGGCTGCGGCTTACGACAACGCCGTCCTCAACACAGCCGAGAACAACGTTTGTATTTCCGACATCTATCGTCAATATCATGGATCAATACCTCAATGCATTTTTTTGCCGGCGCGGATGATGCGCTCGATTCCGGCGGCAAGCAAAACGTTCACGCCAAGCTCCACGAGGAAGTTAACGCCCGTCAGTACGACGATTATATACAAAAGCATATTCTGTCCGCCGGCCCAGCCGCTTATCGTGTCAAAGAAAAATACCAGCATGCCCAAGATGAACAGCCCGGTATTCACAACGGGGCAAACAATGCCGGACACGATGACCGCAGTCTTGTCGTTTTTCTTTGCTATCGCCTCATAGCACAGACCTGCGAGGAAGCCTGCCGCTGCGCCCTTGACGATGCAGATGAGTATGCACGCAACGGGGTTTATGCTCATAAGCAGCATGACCGTGCCGCCGTCCCAGCCTAAAAGGCCGGTTATGAGAACAACAAGGCCGAATACGCCGCCGAGATACGCGCCTGCACCCTTGCCGTAGATCGCCGTTGCGATGATTATCGGCGCAAGTGCCAGCGTTATCGAAAACGGGCCGAAACGCACGAACGTGCACAGTACCTGAAGCACCACGATGATCGCGGTGAAGATCGCAAGCCCCGTCATGCGCCGGGTATTGCCCTTTTGTTTGCCATTATTCATTTTTATACCTCCTGCTGTCGCCCCGATCCTGTCGGGTGCGGCGCTTTAAGTTTATACCGGTCTTATCCGCCGGTATTTCGCGTAAATAGTACAATATGTGCGCCGCATTGTCAATATGCTATCAATTATTCTCTCCCGAACGGCGCGAAAAAATATTCGATTGCAACGGCAAATATCATGTGATAAAATTATTTCAAATATATTTTGATTTGGAGAAACGAAATGGAAAAGAAATGCTGGTATAAGGAAATGGCGGTGTATCAGATATGGTGCCGCAGCTTCTGCGACGGCAACGGCGACGGCATAGGCGACCTGTGGGGCGTCCTGTCAAAGCTCGACTACATTGCCTCGCTGAACGTTGACGGCATATGGTTTTCGCCCCTGTACCCTTCGCCGAACGCAGACTACGGCTACGATATATCCGACTACAAAAACATTCACCCCGACTTCGGCAATCTTGAGGTGTTCAAGCAGGTGCTTGACGGGGCGCACGAGCGCGGTCTGCGCGTTTTCATGGATCTTGTCGTCAACCATTCCTCCGATGAGCACGAGTGGTTCAAGGAAAGCCGCAAGAGCAAAAACAATCCCTACCGCGACTATTACTATTGGCGCCCCGGAAAGGGCAAAAAGCGCCCCCCGAACAACTGGGACAGCCTGTTCGAGGGCAGAGCATGGGAGTATGACAAGGCAACCGACGAATGGTATATGCACATATTCTCCAAAAAACAGCCGGATCTTAACATGTCAAACCCCAAGGTGCGCGAAGAGGTCAAGGATATAATGCGCTTCTGGCTCGACATGGGCGTAGATGGCTTCCGCGAGGACGTTATAACCTACATCGCCAAGGCCGACGGTCTGCCGAGCGCAAAGATAAAGCTCCCGGCGGCAACGGGCATGCAGTACTACACAAATCTCCCGAAGGTTCACGACTATCTTGCCGAGTTCAAGCGCGACGTGCTTGATTTTTACGACTGCTTCACCGTCGGCGAAGGGCCGCGCATGGAGCCGGAGGTCGCGCTTAGCTATGTGCGCGAGGGCAAGGACAAGGTGCTCGACATGATGATAAACTTTGCCCACATGGAGGCTGACTGCTTCATCACCGACTTTCTCCAGCGTCCGTTTGACCTTATAAAGCTCAAGAAGGCCTTCACCAAATGGCAAACGAAGATGTACGGCAAGGGCTGGAACGCGCTTTACATGGAAAACCACGACCATCCGCGCATCATAAGCCGCTACGGCAGCGAAAAATACCGCGTTGAAAGCGGCAAGAGCATCGCCGCAAGCTATCTTTTCCAGCGCGGCACACCGTTTGTATATCAGGGGCAGGAGATCGGCATGATAAACACGCCTCTTCCGAGCCTTGACGATTACAAGGATATCATGGTCAAAAACAACGCTCGCATAGCGCGCTCGCTCGGTCTTTCAAAGGAGACTGTGCTCAAGCTTGCGCAGAAGGCCTCGCGCGATAACGCGAGAACCTGCATGCAGTGGTCCGGCGCTCCCAACGCAGGATTTACAAGCGGCAAGCCCTGGTTTGTCGTAAACTCCAACTACAAGGACATAAACGTTGAAAGCCAGCTTGACGATCCCGGCAGCATATTAAACTTCTACCGCGACGCACTGCAATTCAGGCGCGACAACCCCGTTGTCATATACGGCGACTATGTTGAGCACATGCCCAAAAGCAAGGAGCTGTATGTCTACGAGCGCAACCTTGCCGGCAAAAAGCTGCTTGTCATCTGCTCATATTCCGAAAAATGCGTGCGCTTTGACGCGCCCGAGGGCATAACCCTTGACGAAACAAAGCAGGTTTTTGGAAACTACGACAACAATTTTGTTATATCAAACGGCTTTACAACAAGGCCGTATGAAATGAGGGTGTATCTGTTTTGATGAGAAAAGCAAACCGCGCGATAACGGATTTTGACGAGATAAAGGCGCTTATTGACAGCTGCGATACGATCCGCCTCGGTTTTGTTGACGGCGATGAGGCCTACATCGTGCCGCTCTCCTTCGGCTTTGAGGCCGAAAACGGCGAGTTTACGTTCTATGTTCACGGCGCGAAGGCCGGCAGGCGGCACACTCTTGCGAAAAAAAGCGGCCGCGTTTGCGTCGAGGCCGATGTGTGCTCGGGCTTTGTCGAGCTTGAGCAGGGCTCGCAGACAGCCGACTATAAAAGCTTCATAGGCTACGGCGAGATAAGCACCGTGACAGGCGAGGAAGCCGTAAAGGCGCTGACGCTTTTGTGCCGCCACTGCGGCTTTGACAAGATGGGCTGCCCCGAGGCGGTGGTCAACTCAACGAGCGTTGAAAAAATCGTCGTCCGCGAATTTTCCGCAAAGCAGAGATTTAAATAACTTTATATTTTATTGCACGACAAACGGCAAGGTCAATTGACCTTGCCGCTTGCTTTTTGAGATTATTTTGAGAGGTTTGAGGTTTATCAGATAGCGCAGAAGCGCTGGATTATTGCTGCCATCTCGGCACGGTTTGCCGTCTTATCCGGAGCAAAGCTGCCGTCGGTGTAGCCCTGAACTATCTTGTTCTGGCATGCCCAGAGGATGGGGTTGACCGCCCAGTCGCAGACGGAAGCTGCGTCGCTGAAGCTCAGCTCGCCGCTGACCTCGGGATTGCCGGAGTAGCGATAGAGCATTGCAACAAGCTGCTCACGGGTTATTGCCTGCTTGGGCTTGAACTCGTCGGCGCTGAAGCCGTTGACTACGCCCTTGTTGAGCGCCCATGCTATTGCATCGTATGCCCAGTAGTCTTCCGGAACGTCCTTGAAGCTTACGCTCAGACCCTCGACGGAGGGGCTGCCTGCCATGCGGTAGAGAACGGTTACGAACATTGCACGGGTCATGGTGCCGTCGGGAGTGAAGGTATCGTCGGTGGTGCCGAGCATCAGCTTGTTCTCGTAAACGTACTTGACGCTGTCCTCGTACCATGCGCCGGCCTTAACATCCTTGAACGGAAGCTTGCTGCCGTCGTCGCCGGCGGAAATGAAGTCATCTCCGAGGAGGTTGGAGAATGCGAAGTTGCTGATGAATGCGTACTCATCGCGCTGGTGTACCTTGTGGGTGAGGCTGTTTGCAAAGTAAACGACGTTTATCTCGTTCTGTGCGTCTGCGGTGAGCTTGCCCTGGTAGGAAATTGCCTGAACAGAGCCGTCGAGGTAGGCCTTTGCCGCTGCGGTCTGATCCGCGTCGATCATCTTGACGAAGCCCTCGGTCGGGGTCTTGCTGCCGTCCATCTTGACGAGCACCTGAGCGCCCTCGGGGATCTTGGAGAAGTAGCCTACGCCGTAGCCGTAGAGAACATCGTCGTTATCCATGACGTAGGATGCGTTGACGAGAGTGGTATTCGGGTAAGTTACATAGCCGAGGCAGTCCATGCCGTCAGCCGCGCTGCGGGTAAGATCGGAGCCGAAGATGTTCTTGCGTGTTGCGGAAGAGCCGTAGCCGATGTAGGGAGTGCCTGCAAGAACCTGTGCCTTTGCCGTGTCATTGAGTGCGCTTGCGCCCATGATGAGGTCTGCCTGTGCAGGATCGCTGGTGGTATCAAAGCCCATAAGCTCGAGAGCTACGCGGTCGTAGTTCCAGTTGCCGTGGCTCCAGTTGATGCGGCTGGTCCACTTGAAGCCTGCGTCGTCTGCGCCGACCTCGCCGGTGATGTACACCTTGGGAGCCTTGGTGATGGTCTTTGCCGCAGGAACATCAGCCTTTGCAAGGCCGGTGCCGCTGAGGACATACTTTGCGGAAACGGTCTGCCAATCTGCATAGCTGCAAACGAAGTCGCCGTAGAAATCGCTTTCACTGTCGGTCACCATGCCGACGGACTTGCCTGCCTTGAGCAGTGCGTTGACCGCTGCGGTGGAGTCCTCGGATGCGTTGGAGATGACGACGTATTCGTCTGCTTTGCCGGTGAAGTAGGAGCCGAGCTTATTTGCAATGTAGCTGAGGCAAGCATCGTGATCCATCCAGTCGCCGCAGACTGCCTTGATGGTCTTGTATGCGGCAGGCTCGGTGACGGTTACCATGTCAAAGCCACGGGTCTCGTTGAACGAGGTGATGCCTTCGGAGTAGAGAACGGTCCAGCTCGTGATGAGGGTGCCGTCGTACAGCACGCCGTTTGCAACGGAGCGCTTTGCCTGATACATCGAAACGATCATCGTTCCGGCAGGATAGGTGACGCCGTCGTAGGTGAATTCCTTATCGGTGACAAGGACCTTAACGTCGTTGCGGGAAAGCCACTCCATCATGTCGCCGGCTGCCTGGAGATTGGTCTGGTTTACGCCGTCAAGAGGAATGATGTAGCACTCGGGGTAGAAGTTGCCGTTTTCGCCTTCGCCGTCATACTCGGGACGGAACAGATCGGATTCGGCGCCTTCGACATCGTTCTGGTCGCACAGCCACTGGCCGACAAGGTCGAATGCGTCGGAGTTTTTGTTGCCGACGCCGCGGCTGAATATCTCGGTCTGGGATGTGAGGTAGCCGAGCTTTTCGCCTGCTATGTAGTTTGCCTGGCCGAGGCAGCCGTACTGAACGAGCTGAGCGCCTGCGTCATTGTAGCCGGGAAGCTCAACGGTGTAAGCAACGGTGCCCTGAAGCATTGCAAACTGCGGAGTGTAAGAGGTGGACATATCGTCCCAGGGATCGGCCCAGTAGGTGGTGCCGTCGCCGTTATCGGTGAGATAGTCACGCTGAGGGATAACAAAGCTGTTGTAGGTATCGTTATTTGCAACGGCTGCAATGCCGAGAGCCTCGCCGCCTGCGATCAGGTGATCTGCCAGCAGGTCGTATTCAAAGTTCGGCTCGTGAGGGGGATCGCAGGGCTCGCACTGGAACGCGGAAACGCGGCCGTGGAACTCGGTGAGGGATACGGGGTTAAAGGTTGCGATAAGCTTCTGCATGTTCTGAGTTTCCTCAGTGGTCTGGAAGGAGTTATCGCGGTTGAGGTCGTAGCCGTTGGAGGCTTCACGGGTGATGTAGGTGCGGCCTTCGACGTTCTCTTCGGGAACGAGGATAAAGAACACGCCGTCGAGCAGCTCGTCGATAGTGGTGTTGACGGTCTCCTGAGTGTAGTACTTATCGAGATCGACTACGCCGGACTGTCCGTTATTTTCGGCAGTCAGCCAGCCGAGGTAGGTTGCGCTGTCCTTAACAAGCTCGGGAACGGCCATTTTGCTTGCGGCCTTCTCGCTGTTAAATTCGGTCTGACCGTCGGCAGTGAAGCCGGTGAGGTTGTTGTAGCTGAGCTTGCCGTCGCCGGCGGCGGCTTTAACGAGCATCCATGCAAATTCCATGATGCCGTCGGTCGCCGCGACTTCGTTTGCGTGGATGTTGGAGAACATCACGGGAACCTTAATATCGTCGTATTTGCCGGCCTTTATATCCGCAAGCACCTGATCGGGCTGAGTTTCCGCCTTTTCGGTGAACTCGAGCCACTTTGTCACGGTTGCCTGATCTTTTGCGACAATGAGGTAGGGCATGTCGAGCGCGTCATAGATATCGCCCGAGGACTTGCCCATGGAATACTTCTGCACAAAGACACCGGAGTCCTTTGCAGCCGCTACCATCTCATCAAGCTCGGTGTAGATCTCGTCCATCGTGTGGAAGCTGTCGTAGGGAGCGATCTTCACGGGAACAGAGCCGATAACGTTGCCCTGTGCGTCGGTCGCGGTGAGATTGAAGTAGCCGCAGGAATCGAGGTAAGCGCCGCCTTCATCGTGGGGAGCGCTGTTGTCGGGGTAGCTCTCGCCGGTATACCAGTCGTAGCCGTAGAAGAAGTCGTTGGTGCTGAACTCGGCAACGAGTGTCTTCTGTCCGTTTGAATCCGAAACGCTGGTCTTGACCTCATTGAAGAACGGGGTCTTGCCGTCGTCGCAGATCCAGGTGCTCAGCGCGCCGCCTTCGGTCTGGTTCGGAAAGAGCTCCTTGCTGACATAGCTCTTGGAGCTGTCCTTGACCATCGTCCAGGTTATCGTGGCCGGGTCAACGTCTGCGCTGATCGGGATACTTGCTTTGTATTCGCGTCCTTCCGCAAGAGATATTATATCTTTGCCTTCACCTGACACATTTTCAAAGCTTGCGCTTGCCGGGTCTGCCGAGGCCGTGATCGGAACGATCGACACGAGCATCAGCACAACAAGCAGCATGGAAATGAATTTCGTGAAATTGTTGTTTGTCTTTGCCTTATGCATGTTTTCCACCTTGTCGCCTTTCTGTTAGGTTTTTTATTCATTGACAGTGGCTATTATACATTTTTATTCACAATTATGCAATAGTTTTGAATAAATATTTACTCGTTATTTTGAACAAATTATCGTTCCTCAGCTGCCCTCGCTTGTATAAATCGAACAATCGGCGGCAAATATGCATAAATCCCTGCAAAATTCACGAATTTTGCAGGGATTTTGAATAATTATTCTTATGCAGTTATTACACACGCAAGTGAATACTTATTACACCAGTGTTCCGATGTGGATAACGCCGTATGTGAGCACCAGGACTATAAGTCCGGCAACGGCAACGCCCATACCGATGGCAGGCAGCGCCCTTTTAAGGCGCATATCCAGCAGCGAGGCGACGAGCGCGCCCGTCCACGCACCGGTTCCGGGCAGGGGTATCGCAACGAGTATGAAAAGTCCCCAGAAGCTGTACGCCTGAACGGTCTTGGCCTTTTCCTTGCCCTTGTGCTCGACAAAGGTCGTCAGCTTATCGAGAATATGGTGCTTTTTCATCCATTCTATCACTTTTCGGGCAAGCAGGATGAGAAACGGCACGGGCAGCATATTGCCCACAAAGCCTATGGCAAACGCCGTCCACGGGTCCATGCCGGCCGCAACGCCGACGGGTATGGCGCCGCGAATTTCAAGTATGGGCAGCATCGCCGTAACGAGCGTTTTGAGTATGTCTTCAAGCATTAGGTTCTCCGATTATAAGCTCAGAAATTTGCCATCGCCTCGCGGCAGTAGTGATTAAAGCGGCGCTCACGCTCGAGCGTAGAGCTGTCCATATGGCCGGGATACACCTCGTAGTCGCCGGGAAGCATGCAGAGCTTTTTGACCGATCTCAGCTCCGTTTCGGTATCGCCGCCGGGCAGATCCGTTCTGCCGCAGCTTCCGCGGAACAGCGTATCGCCCGTGAAAAGCGCGTTTTCGCAGATAAGGCTCACGCCGCCCGGGGTGTGTCCCGGAGTTGCGATGACCTTGAACTCAAGGCCGGCCTCGGTGATAACGTCGCCGTCGTCATAGTATTTGCCGCCCTCGGGGAGCTTGAACATCATGCCGCTCATGCCGACCTTATAGCCCTCGTCGCGCTTATTTATATACACCGGGCAGCCTGTCTGCTCGGCGACGGCGTTGACGGCTCCGACATGGTCAAAATGGCCGTGAGTGAGCATGATCGCCTTGCATTTTAAATTATTCGACTCTATATAGTCCATGATGGTGTTGCTCTCGTCGCCCGGGTCTATCACGACGCACTCGAGGGTATCCTCGTTTATGACGACATAGCAGTTTGTTTCAAGCTGGCCTACGGGCAGAGTTTTAATATTCATTTTCAAAGCTCCCTTGTGTCAAGAATAATGGTGACAGGTCCGTCGTTTATCGATTCGACCTTCATTTCCGCGCCGAACTCACCTGTTCCGACCTCGAAGCCGCGGCTGCGGCACTCGGCTATGACCTTTTCGTACAGCGGTATGGCTTTTTCGGGGCGCGCTGCCTTGGAAAAGCCGGGACGGCGCGATTTGCAGTCGGCAAAGAGCGTGAACTGGCTGATTATAAGCAGCTGAGCGCCTGCATCGGCGGGATTTACGTTCATCTTCCCTGCCTCGTCCTCGAATATTCTAAGTCCGCAGATCTTGTCGGCGATCTTCAGCGCTTCCTTTTCCTCGTCGTCCTCGTGAACGCCCAGCAGGATAAGAAAGCCCTTGCCGATGCTGCTTTTGACCTTTCCGCCTATCGCGACGGATGCACTGTCCACCCTCGTTACTACGGCTCTCATCGTTTACCTCCGTTTCTTTTGACCTCAACGACACCGGGCAGCGCGCTTATGCGGTTGACTACCGCGCGCAGCTCGTCGATGCCGGAGGTTTCAAGCGTTATATTGACTATGGACTTATCGCCCGTATCGCGCGCGTTTATCGTGCGCACCTTGGTGTTGAGCGTATTGAATATGCTGGCGATATCCATGATAAGTCCATTGCGCTCGCGCGAGACGACGGTTATCGCCGTTGCGTAGCTTTCTTTTATCTCGTCGGCCCAGCTGACGTTTATCCAGCGGCCGATATCCTCGGGCTTAAATTCGCGCCGGGCATAGTTTGCGCAGTCGGTGCGGTGGATGGAAACGCCCTGGCCGCGCGTTATATAGCCGACTATATCGTCGCCGGGTATCGGAGTGCAGCAGCGCGAGAATTTTATCAGGCAGTTATCCAGTCCCTCGACCAGAACGCCGTGCACGGGCTTGACCTTTTTCTGCGCCTGCTGCTCGCGGCGCTCGGCGGCCTCGGTGACCTTCTCGAGAACGGTCTTTTTGCCGCTTGCATGGTGCAGGCGCGCAAGCTCGTCCTTCATGCGGTTTACCGCTCGCGTTGCGGCCATACCACCGTAGCCTATGGCGGCGTACATCTCGTCAAGGCTCGTGTACGAGACCTTTTTAAGCAGCTGCGGCAGGACCTCCTCGTCGGTGATATCGTCCATCCGCAGGCCCTTGTTTTTAAGCTCCGACTCGAACATTGCGCGGCCGCGCTCGATGTTCTCCTCGCGGCGCTCTTTTTTGAACCATTGCTTTATCTTCGTGCGTGCAGAGCCGCTTTTTGCGATATTGAGCCAGTCGCGGCTCGGCCCGGCGGCGTTCTTCGAGGTTCTGACCTCGACGATATCGCCGTTTTGCAGCACATAGTCGAAGTTTACGATCCTGCCGTTTACGGACGCGCCGATCATGCTGTTGCCGACGGCGGAATGGATGCTGTAGGCAAAGTCTATAGGCGTTGCGCCGGCCGGGAGATTTATAACGTCGCCCTTTGGTGAGAACACGAACACCTCGTCGGCGAACATGTCGATCTTCAGATTGTGGAAGAAGTCCGTTGCGTCGGATTCCTGCTGACTTTCCAGCAGTCGCCTTACCCACGCGAATTTCTCCTCGTCGCCTTCCTTGACAACAGTCTCGGCGGCTGAGCCTATCTTATACTTCCAATGCGCGGCGATACCGTATTCTGCGGTGCGGTGCATTTCCCAAGTGCGTATCTGCACCTCAAACGGTATGCCCTCGGAGCCGATGACAGTAGTGTGAACGCTCTGATACATGTTCGGCTTCGGGGTCGAGATATAATCCTTGAATCTGCCCGGAACGGGCTTGAACATATCGTGGATTATGCCCAGCACATTATAGCAGTCGGGTATCGTATCGACTATAACACGGAACGCACACAGGTCAAATATACCATTGATATCGAGCTTTTGCGCGTACATTTTGCGATAGATGCTGTAAATGTGCTTTATACGGCTGTAAACCGTGACCTGAAGTCCCTCGTCGGCAAGGCGCTTTTTTATCTTCGTCTCAACGTTTGACATGAAGGTTTTGAGCGTATCCATGCGATAGTTGAGCGTGTCGGTTATCTCCTTATAGCCGGCCGGGTCGAGGTACATAAGTGCCAGATCCTCAAGCTCCCACTTGGCTCTCTGCATACCGAGGCGGTGCGCGATGGGGGCGTATATCTCCATCGTTTCAAGCGACTTCTGACGCTGCTTTTCCTCTGTCTGATACGCCATGGTGCGCATATTGTGCAGACGGTCGGCGATCTTTATGAGAATGACGCGGATGTCCTTGGCCATTGCCATGAGCATCTTGCGCAGATTTTCCATCTGCTCGTCTTCCTTGCTGGTGTACTGCACGCGCGTGAGCTTCGTGACGCCCCCAACGATGTTGGCCACCGGCTCGCCGAACTGCTTTGCAATATCGCTGTGGGTAAGGTCGGTATCCTCAATAACATCGTGCAGAAGCGCCGCAACTATCGAGTCCTCGTCAAGCCCCATATCGGCCGCTATATCCGCCGCCGCGACGCAGTGGGTGACATAGGGCGAGCCGTCCTTGCGAAGCTGCCCGGAATGGGCGAGCTTTGCCATGTTGTATGCCGCTTCTATTCTGCCCATATCCATATCCATGCCGCTGTCGGATATTTTCTTGCTGAGCGCGGCGAACACCTCGTCGGGATCAAGTTTTCTGTTTTCTGTTTCTGCCATTATGACCGTCTCGCTTTCAAGCGTTTTATAAGCTCCGAGCTTTCAAGATTGACCTTGGCGCTGCCGGACACCATTTTCGCGCCGAACACCGAACCGGGCTTTACCGTTTTCAGCAGTCCCAGCTCGCACAGCACCATCAGGCATATGCAGAACCGCTCCGGCTCTATCCCGTGCGGACACTGGCGTATAACGCCGTCAAGGTCGGCCGCTACCGAACCGCCCAGCGCCTGAAGTCTGCGCCACGCCTTCACAAAGGCGCTGCGATCCGGGCAATAGGATGACGCCTCCGTAACGGGCAGCTCGTCCTCGAGTATCATGCCGCACAGCGGCTTAGGATCGTGCAGGCGCATCGCCGTTATCTGAAGCTGAACGCTGCGGCGCAGGCGAAATTCGTTTATCTGCGGAGTAAAGGCAAGATCCACCTTGTCGCCCGCTTTAAGGCCGAGATCGGCCTCCGAGTGCGAGAAGAAAACGCCCTCAAGCTCCGCGCCCTTGTAGCCGACAGAAAGGCGCAGGTGCTTTCCGCCGCCGATCGGCGTTACCTTATCGAGCCTTGCGCCGAGGATACACATCGTTGGCTTCGGGTTTCCGCTGCCGTACGGCTCAAGGCGCGAGAGCGCGTCCACACCCTTCATGTCAAGAATTCCGGGGTCTGTTACGCAGATATCGCAGCACAGCGTCGGAAGCTCCGTAGGCTTGTTGTTTTCGTAATATTCGCTGAACGCGCGGCAGAACTGCCTGAGCTTATCGCGCTTTATATTAAGCCCGGCCGCAAGCGCGTGTCCGCCGAAGCCCTCGAGATATTCCGAGCATGCCGACAACGCGTCGAACAGATTAAAGCCGCCGTAGCTGCGGCACGAGCCCTTGCCCTTGTCGCCGTCGAGGCAGATCATGATCGTCGGCTTTGAATACTGCTCGGCAAGCTTGGAGGCGGCAATGCCGATAACGCCCTGATGCCACTTTTCGCTCGCGAGAACTATGGGCGTTGACGGCGTTTTTCCGTCCATCATGCCGGAGGCGTCGTCCCATATCTCGGTTTCAAGGTGCTGGCGGCGGCGGTTAAGCTCGCACAGCTCGCCGGCAAGGGTACTCGCCTCCTTAGCATCGTGCGTCATGAGAAGCTTTCCCGCTACGGATACCTCTCCGAGGCGGCCTGCCGCATTCAGGCGAGGCGCGAGCGAAAATCCGATCGTAGAGGATGAAATTTTCTTTTCCGAAGCGCCGGACTCGCGCAGCAGCGCAGCAAGACCCGGGCGCGATGGATTGCCGAGCAGCTCAAGGCCGCGGCGGACAATATACCGGTTCTCTCCGGTAAGCGGAACAACGTCCGCGACCGTGCCGATAGCCGCGAGATCCGCATAGCGCTCGACTATAGGCTCGTTTTTGCCCTCGACCGCACACACGAGCTTGAGAGCAACACCAACGCCGGCAAGATCCTTGTTCGGATAGCGGCAGTCATCCTGCTTTGGGTCAATGACCGCGATCGCATCGGGTATCGTCTGCTCGCGGCACTCGTGGTGATCGGTGATGATCAGATCGACCCCGATCAGGCGTGCATACTTTGCCTCCTCGGCTGCCGTTATGCCGCAGTCAACGCTGATGATGAGGCTGACACCTTTCTTGTGCAAACAGTCGATCGCGGCGTTATTAAGTCCATAGCCCTCTCCGATGCGGTCGGGGATATACGGAAAGCACTCAAGGCCGCAGCTTCGCAGCCAATCGGTCAGCAAGCAGGTCGATGTTATACCGTCAACGTCATAATCGCCGTAAACGGCGACCGTCTCGTGCCGGGCAATGGCGCTTTTTATGCGCTCGACCGCCTTATCCATATCCTTGAGCAGCATCGGGTCGCGCAAAAGCTCCGCGCCGCCGTCAAGGAAGCTTTCGGCCTCCTCAACGCTGCCTATCCCACGCACGCCGAGCATCGCCGCAAGCAGCGGCGGATAGCCGGCAGCAGTAAACATTTTCAGCTTATCTGTCGGACATTCTTCAATTTTCCATTTACTGTAATTCATCTGCAAACACTGCTTCAATATAATTTTTATTTATAATAGATTATAATAACAAAACCTGCGCCGTTTATCAAGTGCAGCGCAGGCATTTCCGCAATTATTCTCCTGCGGGTTGACAGAAGGCCAAATTTGATGATAGACTGTGTCGTCATCTGATCGTTTCGGGAGGCGCAGAAATGAAAAACTATGTTTTATTTGATTTTGACGGCACTGTTTTCGACTCTGCCGAAGGTATAACCAAGAGCGTTCAGTACGCACTTGGCAAGATGGGTATACATGCGGAAACGAGCGAGCTTATGTGCTTTGCCGGCCCTCCGCTCGACGAGATGTTCGCGCAGCGCTACGGCATGGATACGCAGACCGCACACCGGGCAGTTGAATTTTACCGTGAGCGCTACACCCCTGTTGGTTGGGAAGAGTGCTCTCCCTTCCCCGGCATGCACGAGCTTATGGGCAAGCTGCACGCAAAGGGGATCAAGCTTGCCGTTGCGACAAGTAAGCCGCGCGTTTTTGCGCAGAAAATTCTTGAAAAATACAGCATGCAGGATGATTTCGACCTTGTCTGCGGCTCGGAATTCAATGGCGAGCGCGGCCAGAAGTGGGAGGTCATAGAATATGCGCTGGAGCAGTTCGGCATCTCTCCCGACGAGGCGATCATGGTCGGCGACAGGAAATACGACGTTATCGGCGCAAAAAAGTGCGGCGTTGAGTGCATCGGCGTTCGCTTCGGCTACGCGGAGCCGGGCGAGCTTGAGCGCGAGGGCGCGGTGTACGTCGCCGAAAACGCCGACGATCTGTATAAATATCTGACGAAATAGAAAAAGCGTTGCCCCTGACGACCAAGCAGTCGCCAGGGGCAAATTTTTTTTATTCAGCTTTCAAGATCGCAGCTGCAAAACGGGCAGTGGGTATCTTTCAAGTGCTTATATGATATATGCCGATGGCATTTGGGGCATCGGAACCATATCAGGCGGATAACTACGCCTATAACGAGCACCGCACTGGCCACAGCCAGCATGGCAACTGCATTGCCGCCGCGATTCATGATATATGCAGCGGCAATGTAGCACGCCAGAGCTATGCCGAAAACGACCTTTGTAAGCGTTTTTGTGAATTTATAGCTCATAACCGCCTCAGAAATCAAGCATTACCTTGACTACCGGCTCGGGGCGTTTATCGGCCATCTCCATAGCCTGCTTGAACTCCTCGATCGGGTAGCGATGCGTGACCATGCGCTCAAGACCGGAAATGCGGCCTCTTGCTATCTCATCGCAGATCAGCTCGAATTCCTCGTACTTGTACATATTGTACGCTTTGAAGCCCAACTCATGCTGCTGATGTATGCGATACGGGAAGCCGATACCGTCGAGCATCAGTGCGTGCTGATGTACGGTTCCGCCGCGGCGGACAATGCGGCACGCCTGCTCAAGCACAGCTTCATTGCCGAAGCCGAGGAAAACCATGTCCACGCCAACACCGTCGGTAAGCTCCGAAATAACTTCCTCAAGATCCTGCTTGCTGCTGTCAACAACATTTTTGCAGCCGAACTCGCGGGCCATTTTGAGGTTTATCTCGGACACATCCGCCGCTACGATGAGCTTCGGGCCGTAAAGCTGAGCGCCGATAAGGTCGCCCAGGCCGATCGGGCCGCAGCCGATGATCGCCACGGTGCTCTCCGGCGTGATGTTTGCACGGCGCACGGCATAGATGCCGTTTGCTATCGGCTCTATGAGCGCACCCTCTTCATAGCTTACATTGTCGGCAAGCTTGACGACGGTTTTTTCGGGCACGACGATGTATTCGCCCATGGATCCCGTCCACTCGCCGTTATCCAACTCGGGGACTTTGTAAGACGCGCCAAGCACTCTCTTTGAGGTACACAGATTGTACATTCCGTGCTTGCAGTAGTAGCACTCGCCGCAGCCGTACTGGGGTTCGCCGGTGACTCTGTCGCCGGGCTTGAATTTCGTCACGCCCTTGCCAACCTCGACCACGTCTCCGGCAAACTCATGGCCGGAAAGGACCGGGGGGATACGGAACGGGTGCATTCCATGCAAGGCGTGAACCTCGGAACCGCATATACCGCATTTGCGGATGCGGATCTTCACATCTTTATCATATCTGATTTGCGGCTCCGGCATATCGCTGCGGAATTCCGCAACGCCCAATTCCGGAAAATAACCAGCTCTCATGGTATATGCCTCCTATAAATTATTTCACCATCAGGCTCGGCAGGATCGTTGATATCTGCGGAATATAAGTGACGAGCAGAAGAACGATAAGCACGGCGATTACGAACGGCCAGATCTTCTTGACCATGTCGGTGAGCGTTATTCCGGCAACACCGCAGCCGGTGAACAGGTTAACGCCGACAGGAGGCGTAATGAGGCCGAGTGCGAGGTTGACGGTCATTACCGCGCCGAGATGCACAGCGTCGATGCCGAGGGTCTTTGCTATCGGGAAGAGTATCGGGCAGAGAATGTAGAGCGCGGAGTTTGCGTCGATAAAGCAGCCTGCGATAATGAGAATGATGTTGACCATCAGCAGGAAGGTGTACTTATTTCCGTGAGCGATAGAGATAAGGCCCTGGCTTGCGTCACTTGCAAGGCCGGTAAAGGTAAGAACCTTGCCGAATACGGCTGCGCATCCGATGATAAGCATGACAACGGCAGTCTGCGAAACGGACTGGCGCAGGATAACGACGATCTCTTTAAAGCGCAGGGTCTTGTAGATGAACATGCCGACTATAAGTCCGTAAATCGCCGAAACCGCAGCGGCTTCGGTCGGGGTGAAAATACCGCCGTATATATCGCCGAGGATGATGACAGGCATAAGTATGCCCCACACGGCGTCGCCAAAAGCTTTCCAACGCTCTTTGCCGCTTGCTTTCGGCTGACGAACCAGATTGCAGCCTCTGGAGCTGATAACCATGGTGAAGTAAATTGCAACGCCAATGAGTATGCCGGGGATGATACCTGCCATGAACAGGTCGCCGACCGAGGTTCCGGTTACGGAGCCGTAGACAACAAAGGTGATCGACGGTGGGATAACGATACCTATTGCGCCTGCCGTACTCATGAGCGCGGCGCTTGTATCCTTTTCATAGCCGGATTTACTCATTGCTGGGATAAGTATTCCGCCGAGAGCCGCAACGGTAGCCGGGCCGGAGCCGGAAATTGCCGCAAAGAAGCACGCAACGATGACGCAGACCATTGCGGTGCCGTGCTTTGTGTGTCCGACAAGGGAGTTAAAGAAGTTTATAAGACGCACGGATATGCCGCTGACGTCCATGATGTTGCCGGCAAGAATGAAGAACGGGATCGCCAGCAGAACATAGGTATTCGTGGAAGAATAGAGGTTCGCCGCTATAGTGGACATCATAGCCGGCTTGACTGCCATCGTAGTTATGATGCTCGACACGCCCAACGACATTGCTATGGGCACATTCAGGAAAAGAAGGGCGAAGAATATTCCAAATAAGAGTACAGCACTCATCCGTTATTGCCCTCCTTGCTTGTATCTTTAAAATCACGGCCCTGCACAAGGTAGACGCCCCACTGGATAAAGCGGATGCACAGCACGGCCAGTCCTATCGGGAGCCAAATTCCGAAAAGCCATTCAGGCCACTGCATGCCCTGCGTAAGCACGTTGTTCTGATATTCCTTGATAACCATAAGGACACCGTAGTATACGGATATCCCACAGAAGAAAACGCCGCACAGGCAGCTGAAAAGTCCCGCGATCTTCTTTCCCTTGGGGGAGAGAGCTTATCGGTGACAATGGAAAGTCCGAGGTGAGAATGATTCTTAAGCGCTACCGCCGCGCCTGTATAGGACAGGATAACAAGACCGAGGCGGTTGAGCTCTTCTATCCACGGCAGTGAAGAGAGAAGGACGTATCGCATGATAACATTTATAAAAGCGAGTATCGTCATGACCATGAGCATGGCCGCAAGTATGTAATCCTCAAGCGAATTGAGGACTTTTCCAGTCTTTTTCACTTGAAACTCCTTTCGGTTGGATGAAAACCAATTTCACGGCACAGGCGTTCGGCAAGCCGAAACGCCTGTGCCGTGGATCTTAAGGTTCAGTACATATACCGATTATGATGCAACATTGATGCCGAATGCGGTGCATGCTTCCTGACCGTACTCATTTGCGTACTGCTCGGTAACGCTTGCGACTGCTTCTTTGAAAACTTCGATCTCACTGTCGGACAGACGGTAAATTTCGTTGTAACCGTTGCCTTCCCAGCTGCTGAGGATCTCTTCCATGGAACCTTCGATCTGCTTGTTTGCATCAAGGCAGGCCTGCTTTGCACAGCTTGCGATCAGCTCCTGAGTTGCCTCGTTAAGGCCGTTGTACCAATCGCTGTTTGCACTCCAGGTGAATGCTTCGTAGGTGTGGTTGGAAACGGTGATGTACTTCTGAACTTCCTGAACGTTTGCGGAGTTGATGGTGGAGGGGCTGTTATCGTGGCCGTCGATGGTCTTCTGCTGCATTGCAGTGTAAACCTCGGACCAGCTCATTGCCTGAGGAGATGCACCCAGTGCGCTCCAGAAGCCGTTCCACAGATCGCCGCCCGGGGTGCGGATCTTCTGACCGACGAGGTCGGAAGGAGCCTTGATCTGGCACTTGGAGGAGGTCATGCACTTGAAGCCGTTGTGGAGTGCTCCGAGGTAGGTCAGGCCGTGCTCTGCGAGGACGGAGGAGACGAACTCGCCGCCGGCGCCGAAGAATGCGTCCTCAGCAGCCTGATAGTCGGAGAAGGTCCAGGGCAGGCAGCTTACCATGAGGCGCTTGTCGATGGACGAGATGATGGAGGTGGAGTGGATATCCATCTGGACGGTGCCGTCCATAACCAGCTCGAGGCCCTTGGTCATGTTGCCGCCGGCAAGCTGATCGTTGTTGTAAATGGTGACAGTGATCGCACCGCCGGACTGCTCTTCAATGTACTGCTTAAAGAGGTTTGCGCCGATGCAGTCGTTTGCGGTATCGGACTGGCCGTTGCAGGACAGGTCGATGCTGATCTTATCGTACTTGCTGCTGTCAGCGTCGCTGCCGCCGTTGTTGGAATCGTTGCCGCAGGCACACAGTGCGAAGACCATGCACAATGCGAGAACGATTGACAGAAATCTTTTCATTTCTTTTTCTCCTTTGTTTGTTATTTTTCCTAATTTAAGCAGGCAATGCCTGTTGTTTACTCAAATTCCCTTTGCGATGGAAACAATGTTTTCAACCGTGATGCCGTTCATTTCAAGCAGTCTCTCGTACGGCGCCGACTGACCGAACTGATCAAGAATGCCTATGCGCTTAACAATGCCGCGGCCCATATCCGCAGCGATCGACGCAACGGCGCTGCCGAGACCGTTAATTATGTTGTGATCCTCAACGGTAACTATCTTGCCGCACTCATTGACGGCTTTGGTGACCGCTTCGACATCAAGCGGTTTTATCGTGTGCATATCCAGCACACGAGCCTTTATTCCCTGCTTGAGAAGCTCCTCGGCAGCCTCAAGAGCAATGTGAACCGTATCGCCTATTGAAATGATTGCCGCATCGGTTCCCTCGCGCAGAGTGATCGCCTTGCCGATGACAAATTCCTGCTCGGGACCGTAGACCTCGGGAACGGCATCGCGCGTAAAGCGGAGATACACGGGGCCGTCAAATTCCGCGGCTGCGCGCGTGAGCTTACGGGCTGCGTTATAGTCGGCCGGCATGATGACGGTCATACCCGGTATCGTTGAAAGTATGCCCATATCCTCAATGCACTGGTGGCTTGCGCCGTCGTTTGCCGGGGTCACGCCTCCGTGCGAGCAGGCTATCTTGACATTAAGATGAGGGTAGCAGATCTCCTGACGGATCATTTCGCACATACGCATGGAGCCGAATGCCGCGTAAGTCACGACGAAGGGTATCTTGCCGCAGGTCGCCAGACCTGCCGCGACGCCGGCGCCGCTCTGCTCGGCAATGCCGACGTTAACATGCTGTGCAGGAAGCTGCTTTGCAAAATTCGTGGTCTTGCAGGACTTGCCGATATCCACATCGACGACCAGGATATTCTTGTTTTCACGTCCCAGCTCGACGATCTCATCGCCGAAGCCGTCTCTTGTTGCTATCTTGCTCATGCTCGTGCTCCTTCCTCAAGTTCTGCCATGGCCGCTTTATACTCTTCGCTGTTCGGAGCTTTTCCGTGCCAATCGCCGCGGTTTTCCATGAAGGAAACACCCTTGCCCTTGACAGTGTTGCCCAAAATGAACTTGGGCTTGCCGTTTTTCGACGCACAAAGCTTGTCGAGCGCATCGACTATCTGCTCCATATCGTTGCCGTCTATGGTCATGCATTCGAAGCCGAAAGATTCAAACTTTTTCGCAAGATCCAGCACCGGCATGACCTCATCACAGGTTCCGTCGATCTGAAGGTTATTGTAATCGCAGAACACTACGATGTTATCCAGCTTATATTTGTTGCATACCTGAGCAGCTTCCCAGATCTCGCCTTCCTGACTCTCGCCGTCGCCTATGACGACAAACACGCGGTAATCCTTACCGTCAAGCTTTGCGGCAAGTGCCATGCCCGCGCCGCAGGCAAAGCCCTGTCCGAGCGAGCCGGTGGAGATATCTATACCCGGGCACTTTTTCATGTCCGGATGTCCCTGAAGTATTGAGCCTTCCTTACGCAGAGTGCTCAGAACCGACTTATCGAAAAATCCGAGTTCTGCAAGCGCCGCATACTGTATCGGACATGCGTGTCCTTTTGACAGCACGAAGCGGTCTCTGTCGGGCCATTTCGGGTTTTTCGGATCAACTTTCATTTCCGAGAAGTACAGTGCCGCAACGAAATCGGCCGCTGAAAGAGATCCTCCCGGATGTCCGGATTGAGCCTCGTAGATCATTGTAATAACATCTTTTCGCAGTTCGGCTGCCTTTTCCTTGAGAAATTCAAGCTTCTCCTTTTGCATTTGCTCCTCCGTTCCGGCTGCATGCAGCCATAATTGTCACAAATCAGTTCTCCCAAAGTTGAACATTGGGTGTTTGTTGATTTAATTGTACTATTTGCAAAAAAGAAAGTCAACTGTTATGAATTTAACAGTTGACTTTTGTGCAATGTTTATAATTTATAAGTCGTTTTCCAGTAAATATAACTAAAATCAATCGTCTCTTCAAGGGAGTATTTCGATTTCCGCTCGACCAGATCCAGCGTTGCTCTGTGAACATCGACGAGATACTGCATGTTATCATCCCTGCGGCACATCTCTATCGCACGCACTCTCGACTCCGCCGTAAGATCGGCTACATAGTCGTGGAACACTTTGACAAGCTCGTTCTTCGTGGCCGCTGCAAGCATCTGATGGAAGCATATATCCTCGCGCGCTATCATCTCAATATCCGCGTCGCGGCTGAGCACAAGAGATGAATAGAGCTTATGCTGCGCTTCGAGTGCCGCCTCATCCTCCTTATCAAGTCCGCGGTCTATGATAAGCAGGAACACGCCCGTGTCTATCATACGTCTCAGGCCAAGAAGATCATCTGCATTGCTCTTGCTGAAAAGAAGCGAGTAAATGACGGGGTTGAGCATCTTGGGCGTAAACGAATGCGTGATGAAGGTTCCTTCCGGGCGGCGTATCTCGACGGCGCCGTAGGCCACCAGAATTTTAATTGCCTCACGCACGGTGTTTTTGCTCATGGACATCATTTCAGCAAGCTGCATCTCCGTCGGGAGCTTATCCCCCGGCTTGTATCGTCCGGTGAGAACATCGTCGACTATTCTGTTAATTACAATATCAACTGCCGATTGTTTTTTGTTCGTCGGGGAATACTTCGGCCATTTTTCACTCGTATTCAATGCTCGGACCCCATTCTGCATAGTTTTGATTTCAACAATGAAACTCATTGTAGCAAAAAGCCCGGCCGATTGCAACAGCAATTTGCCTCCGCAGCGCGACAAAGTCCATTCATCTGTCAAAACATCCCGAACATTTAAAAAAATCGGCAGAAAGCAGCCTTTTTCAAGACTACGCGCCGTACAGAAGCTATTCTATGGGCAGCTGGATGACCTCGATATCTTTTTTCTGCGCATAGCGGATGGTGTTCCACGTTCCGCCGGACATGCCGTCGTAGCAGGCGACAAGGACGCTCGAATTATCTACCATGAAGCGGTTTCGTATAGCCATGCATGCCGGGCTGTAGCTCTCGGCAAGCACAGTCACCTCGTCGCAATTATCAACGATGCGGTCGTATCGCAGGCGGTTATACTCGTTCCAGCTGTCCGCCTGTCCTCTGTATGGGACGGCGGCCTGAAGAGTAACGTCCGAATGCATTTTTTTGAGCCTTATGACGGCCTCGGCGCAGTACATATCGCAGCCGAGCGCCATTCCGCAAATAAAATGCTTTATCCCGGAATCGTACACCGCGCCGATAACGGCGGCGAGCTTTTCTTTAAATTCAGCACATCTCGGATCAGACTCGTCATAGCCCCATGGAAGCTTCGACGGCCGGTGCCCCGAAAAGCAGCAGCTTTTTCCGTGTTCCATAACATCACCGTTTTCCATTGTAAGGCATCTAAAGAAAAATGTCAAAAGGGTATTGACATTTTATGCAGCAGCGCTATAATGAGGGCACAACCGAATAGGATATCTTCAGGG
>ULTI01016244.1_pt1 | contig 22432 bp, 22 predicted proteins | sample 1957291 | NCBI WGS metagenome assembly ULTI01 (sample SAMEA4835725, study PRJEB28245) | human gut metagenome | biome: gut microbiome; material: fecal sample | place: Denmark | collected 2008 | reverse complement strand
GAATAAGGAGGTACGAAGGCGAGCCTGCGTATAGATTGCCGCAGCAATCTGTATACAGGCTTGTTGTCGTGCAATGAATAAATGAGAAATTGAATGAGTAGAAATTGTTGAAGATTTCTTTGATTTATGGAGGAAAATTAAAATGGGAAAGTATTTTGGGACCGATGGCTTCCGTGGTGAAGCTGGTATTGATCTGACCGCTGACCATGCCTACAAGGTGGGTCGCTTCCTCGGCTGGTACTACAATGCACTGCGCGAGCGCAATGGCAACAACGAGCCTGCCCGCATCGTCATTGGCAAGGATACCCGCCGTAGCTCTTATATGTTCGAGTATAGTCTGGTCGCTGGTTTGACTGCTTCCGGCGCAGACGCCTATCTGCTACACGTCACCACTACCCCGTCTGTGGCCTACATTGCCCGCGTGGATGACTTCGACTGCGGCATTATGATCTCTGCCAGCCACAATCCGTTCTATGATAACGGCATCAAGCTCATCGACTGCTATGGTGAGAAGATGCCCGAGGAGACTCTGCTGTTGGTGGAGGACTACCTTGACGGCAAACTCCATGTGTTTGACAAGGACTGGCCGGAGCTGCCCTTTGCACACCGGGAGCACATCGGCTGCACCGTGGACTATGTGGCAGGCCGCAACCGCTATATGGGCTACTTGATCTCTCTGGGCATCTATTCCTTCAAGCGCGTCAAGGTCGGTTTGGACTGCGCCAACGGCGCAAGCTGGAATATTGCTAAATCTGTGTTCGATGCTCTGGGCGCAGATACCTATGTCATCAACAACAAGCCGAACGGTACGAACATCAACAACAACGCTGGCTCTACCCACATCGAGGGCCTGCAGAAGTTCGTGGTGGAAAAGGGCTTGGATGTGGGCTTCGCCTACGATGGCGATGCTGACCGGTGCCTGTGTGTGGATGAGAAGGGTAATGTCATCACTGGCGACCATATTCTGTATATCTACGGCTGCTACATGAAGGAACGTGGTAAGCTGCTGACTAACACTGTGGTTACGACTGTCATGTCCAATTTTGGTTTGTACAAAGCGTTCGATGAACAGGGTATCGGCTATGCCAAGACCGCTGTGGGCGATAAGTACGTCTATGAGTACATGGCTAAGAACGGCTGCCGTATCGGTGGCGAGCAGAGCGGTCATATTATCTTCAGCAAGTACGCCAGCACCGGTGATGGCATCCTGACCAGCCTGAAGATGATGGAAGTCATGCTGGCCAAGAAGATGCCCATGAGCAAGCTGGCTGAGCCGCTGAAGATCTATCCGCAGGTTCTGGAGAATGTCCGTGTGACCGATAAGAAGGCTGCACAGAACGACCCAGCGGTACAGGAGGCAGTCAAGGCAGTTGCAGAAGCGCTGGGCGATACCGGCCGTATTCTGGTGCGTGAGTCTGGTACGGAGCCTCTGGTGCGTGTGATGGTAGAAGCTCCTGACCACGATACCTGCCAGAAGTATGTTGATGAGGTAGTGAATGTGATTGACAGTAAGGGTTATAGAGTTTGATGAGTTGCAAGGATAGCAGAGAAATGTGGATGAAACAAAAAGATGAACCCATTAGAGTTGCTCAAATTATGGGTAAGCTGTGGGCAGGTGGAGTTGAAATGGTGGTTTTCAACTACTACCGTGCGATAGATAAAAGCAAAATACAATTTGATTTTTATTATGATGCTGATTCTACAGTAGAACCTCCACAGGACCTAATAGATATGGGCGCAAGGTTTTATAAAATTCCTCCTTATCAGAAACTCCCTCAGTATATTCGAGAATTAAAAAAACATCTTAAAGAAAACCAGTATCTAATAGTTCATTCACATTTAAACACACTGAGTGTATTTCCATTATTCGTAGCGTGGATGTGTCGTGTTCCAGTGAGGGTGGCTCATAATCATAGTGTTCCAAGTGGAAAGGAACTGAAAAGAGATGCGCTGAAATATTTTCTCCGTATATTTGGACGAGTTTTCCCAACAGATTATTTTGCTTGCTCAGAAAAAGCTGGACGTTGGATGTTTGGGAATAGAAATTACGACGCAGGTAAAGTTGTGGTAATCAAAAACGCAACGGACTTTGAAAGATTTAGAGCAGATGAAGAAACAATAGAAAAATTAAAAAAACAACTTGGATTGAATGATAAGTTTGTAATTGGACATATCGGAAGATTTACATTTGCGAAGAACCATGAATTCCTGCTAGATGTATTCAAAAAAATAAGCGATATTAGAAATGACGCCGTTCTGCTGCTTGTAGGCGATGGAGAACTAAATCAGACAATACATAATTCAGTTAAGACGAAAGGCTTGGAAAATCGTGTTGTTTTTGCGGGACAGGTGTCTAATCCAGAACTATATTATCGGTTAGCGAATGTTATTGTTGTTCCGTCTGTATTTGAGGGATTGTCATTGGCAACTATAGAAAGCCAAATTGCAGGTGTTCCTGTGGTTGTTTCAGATGCAATACCAGAAGAAGCCATAATTAGCAATGGAGTGGTTCGGTTGAGTTTGCAAAGCCCTAATTGGGTAAGCACAATCTTATCAATGGCAAATAAAATTGTAGTTCTTAATGAGAATAGCAAGGATTACGATATTTATTATGCGGTAAAAAAACTGGAAGATTGGTATGAAGATAAGGTGAAAGAATGCCAAATGTTTCAATAATAATGGGCGTGAGCAAAGGAATATAGCAGCTATAATATTCAGGAAAAGCTTATACTATTATCGCATGGTTAGGGATGAAAAGAACAAACATCGACCGATGAAGTATCATGTGGATGAAATGATTGTGAGATTTCGTGGGTATAAGAACATGAGAATGTTGTTGAGAGGAATGCCTTATGTATTCAAACCGGTGATAATTGGTCTTATACCGCAAAGTATATTGAAACAAATCAAACGATCGAGATATTGAGTAGATGCAGCTTCCTATTATTATGGCTCTTTCTAAGGGAGAAACCATATGGAACAAAATCTTATATCTGTAATTATGCCTGTTTATAAAACAGAGGAGAGCCATCTGCGCAAAGCAATCGAGAGCGTAATAAACCAAAGCTACCGAGAACTTGAAATCGTGCTGGTCGATGATGGTTCACCAGATCAATGTGGAGCGATTTGCGACACCTATGCAGAAACAGATGACCGCGTACGGGTGATTCACAAGAAGAATGGAGGGGTTTCTTCGGCAAGGAATTGTGGGCTTGAGGCTGTAACAGGTGATTACATTTTTTTTGTGGATAGTGATGATACATTAAAGAACAATGCGATTGAAGTCCTTCTTCAGACGGCGCAAAAGACAAATGCTGATATTACTATTTGCAGCTGCAGACATATAAAAGAAAAAAATAAAGGTAATGCAAATTGTGACGCCGAACAGCGGTGTTTGAAAACGGTTGAATCGTCAGAGGCTGTAAAGAATTTATCCTATAATGTTCATATTTTCAAAGAGCTTGAGCCAACAGCAGTTTGGGGAAAACTGTACAAAAAAGCAGTCGTAGAAAACTTGAGATTCAATGAAAATATGAATATTGGAGAAGACTTTGTCTTTAACTATTTTGCAAATTGTAACTCTAAGGTTGTGACGTATTGTAATCTCAAACTGTATAATTATAATTTTGTCGAAACGAGTTTGATGAACAATAAAACCTATTCGCCAAAGCTAATGCAGTCTTTTGAAGAACTTGTGAAGTTTGAAAAAGCTCAACGTGATACAGAATATTCAAACGATGTAATTGTAAGATGTGTAAATATCGCATTTACGATATATTTAAAAATCCCCCCAAATAACTCAAGTGAATGTAGACATATAGAGGCATACATCAAAGAAAACAGATGTAGTATGATAATGGATACAGAAATTACAAAAAAACTGAGATTCGCTCTTTTAATATCATATGTGAGTTTTGAAGCACTTCGCTATGTTTTTGAAAAAACAGAAAAAGGAGAGTGATAAATGGTGCAATTTACACAGGTTAAAGTGGATTGGTATAATAGTACTTTTCTGTTTTACATTGGAATAATTGCAATTTGCTTTATAGTTGCAGATAGATTTCAAAATACGGTTCTTGTATTTCGGAAAGAGAAAATTCAACTATGGAGTGTTTTAATCGGAGGAATATTACTTGCTATTAAAGGATTTGGCACAACGGGCACAGATCTAAGAGGTGGATATTATTATAATTTTTGCAGGGCACTTTCAATGGATGCGTATCCGGATTATTCTGTTGAAGTCGGATTTAGAATTATTGGAATTATAATAAGAAACATAACAAATAATTATGCGATTTTTATTTTTATAGTAGCATGTATGACCATTCTACCGATAATAAAAATCTTAAAAAAATACAAAGACATAATTGACTTTCCTGCGGCAGTTCTGCTATACACCTGTGTCTTTTACTTTACAAGTTTCTCTGCACTTAGAGCTGCAATAGCAACAGCACTTGCTCTTTATGCATTTGATGCAATGGTTGAAAAGAAACCATATAAGGCACTAGTATGGATTTTTATAGCTTCACTATTTCATACTTCGGTTTTAATACTAATAATTCCGTATGTTGCATCTTTTTGGAAAGTACTAGATAGAAAAATTATAACAGTTGGATTGATTTTGCTATTTGCAATTGTATTCATAGGAAAAAACAGCTTGATGGCAATTATTATTTCAAGCAATGACCGCTATGCAGTATATAGTTCGTTTGATTCTGTTCATATTGGAATGGAACAATTTGTTTATTATCTACCACTCTTTTGGATTTATAATTGTGGCAGAAAATTAGATGAAAATCAACATTTTAGTAGAGTTGCTTTTGCATATTTGGCAACAGGATTTTGTTTTGGTTTATTAGGGTATATAATTTCGATTTTTGGAAGATTTAAAGATGTGTTTTTGCCTATTATTATAGTTGTTCCATATTATTTAAAATTAGTAAAAAAAAGATTCCCTCAAAATAGGATAGTAATAAATATATGCGTGATAGCATATTGCATTATGCGCTTTTATGTTTATATATCACAGTATTATAATATGGAAGATTTGATGCCGTATACTAATTTTTTTGGATTAGTGGTTTGACGATTGAAGGAGTAAAAAATGATTCCAAAAGTTATACATTATTGTTGGTTTGGAGGAAAACAACTTCCGGAACTTGCTCAAAAATGCAAAGAATCATGGAAAAAGTTTTGCCCAGAATATGAAATAAAAGAATGGAACGAAACAAACTTTGATCTTGATTGTTGTGACTATGTTAAAGAAGCATATAAGGCAAAAATGTGGGCCTTTGTAAGTGACTATGCAAGACTTAAAATACTGTATGAATTTGGTGGGCTATACTTTGATACAGATGTTGAACTGATCCGGCCAATTGATGATATTGTGCAAAACGGACCGTTTATGGGAAGAGAAGCATATGGGTTATTGAAAAATAAGACTTCTGTGGCACCAGGCCTCGGCATGGCTGTAAATCCAGGCCTCGGCATGTACAAGAGAATGTTGCAAATCTATGAAAGCAGTCATTTTATACTAGAAGATGGAACTTATAATAAAAAGACAATTGTTGAAATAGCAACAGTACTCTTGGAAAAAGATGGCTTGAAAAATGAAAATGCTTTGCAGTATATTGATGGCGTATACATTTACCCGGTAGATTTCTTTTCCCCAATGGAAGTTGATACTGGCAAAGTTACAATTACGAAAAATACACGGTCAATTCATCATTATAGTGGCTCGTGGTGCTCAAAAGAAAATCTATATCAAACGCAACTTACGCGGACAATGCTGAAAAAATATCCAAAAGTGCCAAATGTGATCTTATTAAATATAGCAAAGTTTAAAACGGACATGAAATTTAAGGGAATAGCAGTGGCAATATGTGAGCTTGAAAAGAAAATACTATCCAAAGTAAAAAGATAATGCTACATAAGATGAAGGGTATAAAATGAAGCATAAATCTATAGTAAAAAACTCGATTTTTAATATTGTGTATACGCTTTCCAATATGATGTTTCCGTTTATTACTTCCATGTATGTATCAAGAATACTACAGCCAAATGGCGTTGGAAAGGTTGCGTATGCACAAAATATAGCATCATACTTTGTCACAATTGCTGCGCTGGGTTTACCTACATATGGCGTCAGAGAAATTGCGAAAGTGAGAGATGAGAAGGATAAAAGGGAAAAGCTGTATTCAGAACTTCTGTTGATTAACTTTCTCTCCACATCAATTGCTACATGTGGATTCTTAGTTATTGTATTATGTAATAAGAGTTTTGGAGAAGAATGGAATCTTTATTTAGCATGCGGTATGGTTGTCTTTTTTAATTATATTAATATTGATTGGCTATATCAGGGAATGGAAGACTATGAATATATAACAAAAAGAAGCATTTTGCTTAAAATTTTATCATTGTGTGTTCTTCCGGTATTCGTGCGAAATCAAAATGACTATGTTAATTATGCGTTTATTACAAGTGCTGCAACTGTAGGTAATTATCTGTTTAATATTTTTCATGCCAGAAAATATGTGAAATTTACCTTTAAAAACATAAATTTAAAAAGACACACTAAATCGGTTTTGACAATTGCAGTCATTGTATTTTTATCGAGCGTATATTCAAAAATTGATACAACAATGATTGGGTTGATGTCTTCGGAAGAAGGGGTAGGATATTATACATATGCACAAAAAATAATATCAATTATTATTACTGCATCGGTTGCAGTAACGACAACGTTGATGCCTAGGTTAAGTTATTATTATGAAAATGACATTAAGGGGTTTTATGAACTGCTAAATAAGGGATTTCAACTACTATGTTTGTTTGCATTTCCTGCTTGTATTGGCCTATTTTTAGTAGCAGATCAGATTGTTGAAATCTTATACGGTAGTTCGTTTCTCCCGGCCGCTTTAACTATAAAAATCCTGTGCCCTTTAATTTTAGTCAAAAGCTTTGGAGATCTATTTTGTTATCAACTCATTTATAGTACAAAAAATGAAAAAGTTATTGTTCCAGCATCATCGGCAGCATCAATTTCAAATGTGATTATGAACTCGCTTTTTATACCGTTGTTTTCACAAAATGGAGCGGCTATTGCATCTGTAGCAAGTGAAACAATAACCAATATAATACAGTTTGCTTATGTGAAATCAAAGGTTAAAATATGTATACCATTAAAGCCACTAGTTCAAGCATTTATATCGATATTTGTTATGGGAAGTGAAGTGTGTTTTATAAAAAGATTAAACCTTCCGATATATATGTTGCTCATTACAGAAGTATTGATGGGGGGAACTACTTATTTTCTCTTGAATATTTGCATGAAAAATGATATGATGATTTATTTAATAAATCTTGTTAAGGAAAAGTGCCAACGAAAAGGATAATTATGAAGAAAGTTTTGCATTATGTTTCTGCGATGAATCGCGGAGGTCAGGAAACATTTATTATGAATGTTTTTCGTGCGATTGACAAAGAAAAGGTTTCCTTTGATTTTCTATGTACATTGAGCGTAAAAGGCGCTTATGATGATGAAATTAGTGTATTGGGAGGAAATATCTATTCGTTGGAGTTGGGCCATTACAAGGTACAATTGCTTGATAGATTACATGCTCTTTCACTTTTTTTGAAAATACATAGAGATGAATATGAAGCTTTCCATATTCATACTCAACATGCAATGGACGGTTTCTTAAATGCAGTTGTTGCAAAAAGGGCAGGCATCAAAAAGGTTATAGTTCATTCACATTCAACGAGTACATTATATCATCCATTGCTTCATAGAGCATTCAGACCGCTATTAAGGAAAATAAAAATTTATAGGTTTGCTTGTTCGGATTTAGCAGGACAATGGCTGTTTGGAAGAGGTGCAGAGTATAGAATTATTCGAAATGGCGTTGATATAAACACATTCTCTTACTCGGCTTCGAATCGAGAAAAGGTTCGGCTAGAAAATGGATGGAAAAATCATACAGTGATTGGTCATGTGGGAAGTATGACGTATCCCAAAAATCATGAGTTTATCTTAGACGTGTTCTCAGAATATATAAAAATAAATCCAAACGCAATTTTAGTGTTAGTAGGAGATGGTCCACTCAGAGCATCGGTTGAAGAAAAAATTGAAAAACTAAACCTTGGGAAAAGTATTTTCTTAATGGGAAGCAGATCAGATATTTATAATTTGGATCAAGGTATGGATTTGTTTCTTTTTCCTTCTCATTACGAAGGGCTTCCGGTGGTTTTAGTTGAAGCACAATGTACAGGTCTGAAATGCCTGATCTCGGATGCTATTACGCCCGAAATCGACGTAACACAAAATATATATAGGATGTCACTGTCTAAAGATGCAGCGACTTGGGCAAATAAAATGGACAAAATAGTTTCTACTTTGGAAAACAGACGAAATATGGCAAACGATGTACAAAGTGCAGGATTTGATATTAAAGATACTACGAAGTTATTGGAGAAAATTTACTGCGAATAATGGAGGTGAGAATAGGGTATATGAAAATTGCAATAGTGTTTGACGGCCTTCAATTCGGCGGAATTGAACGTGTCGGAGTTGAATACATTAAACTGTTGAGCGGTAGAAATTATGAGATTACAGTTGTGAATTTGCGACCAAATCTAAATGCGATGGAAAAAGAAATTCCAACTAACGTTAGGATTTTGCATATACCGTTCTCTCGGAATCTTGCGCCGCAACGATACAGCAAACTAGTGAGAGTGCTTCCTATGGGCGCGATTGCATTTTATATCTGTGCAATTCCGGTAAATGCAGTTCAAAAGATTTATAAAATAAAATACAAAAAAAATGTGCCAAATGCGGAAATTGCAATTGCTTTTTCGGGTCATTACAATGATTTGACCTTTGTAAGTGAAAACCTCAAAGATGCAAAAAAGATTGCGTGGCTTCACGGCAATGAAACATCCTACAACGATATTGCACCTGGATACTTTGCATTATACAAAAAAATAAAAAATTTGGTTTGCCTTTCTGAAAAAAATGACGATAAGAGCGAGGAGTTTAACGAGAAAAATGAAATCAATAAGGCTCTAATTTATAATCCAATCAATTTAGAGGGTAGAAAAATTGATGAAAAACTTGTTGAGTCCTTGAAACAACGCTATGGTGATTTTATCTTGATGGTTGGGCGCATGGCAAAGGATAAAGATCAGGCAACACTGATTCGAGCGCTTTCTTATTTAAAAGAAAAATACAGTCTCAAAAAGAATCTGGTGTTGGTTGGCGATGGCTCGGAGCGTGAATCGCTGGAAAAGTTGGTGCAAGAAAAGCAGTTAGAAAAACAGGTTTTCTTTGCTGGCGCACATTACGATGTGCAGAATTATTATATGGCGGCTTCTGTTTATGCACATTCAAGCCCAGCAGAAGGACTTCCCACAGTTCTATTGGAAGCGATGTACTATGGGCTTCCAATCGCATCGACAAATAGCGAACCTGGTGTTTATGAGATTTTAAGAGAAAACTGCGGCTTAATTACACCAGTGGGTAATGCGGAAGCCCTGGCAGACAGTATTTATAAACTGTATACAGATAAACCCTTGGTAGAAGAATTGAAAATGAATTGCCAAGATAGAATCAAACAGTTTATGCCGGAACACGTTATAATGCAATTTGAAAATTATATCAAGACTCTTAAATGAGTAGAGGTGATGACATGTTTGAATTTATGTATAAATTATCCAGAAAAAGTGTAGTTATGAACAAGCTTCTGCAGTTTGTTTATAAGTGTGAAATCCCTAGAACTGCTCAAATTGGAAGTGGCGTTACATTCAATCATAAAGGACTGGGTGTTGTGATTCATCCCAATTCGCAAATTGAAGATAATGTGTACATAGAGCATCATGTATGCCTAGGACAACGAACAGGAACAGACACCGCTGCACCTGTTGTTAGAAAAAATACGGTGATTGGTGCTTATTCCGTAATTCTGGGGGGGTGGAGATTGGCGAAGGATGCGTGATTGGAGCATGCAGTCTTGTGTTGCATGATGTCCCTGCACATACGATATTCTATAATGAAAGAATTGAAAAAACAAAAGAAAACCATAAGCCAATTGGACAGTATTAATTTAAGGAAAAGAGGACACGATGCGATTTATTTCATGTGCGAGTTATTACGGAAGTGGATCAAGTGCTATCACAGACTTTGTCTCAGAATTTGACACGGTGTACTCTTTTACAGATGAAGAGTTCCGCTTTGTGCAGGATCCAGATGGGGTCTCAGATTTGGAATACAATCTGGTGGAGAATTTTAATCGGCATAACTCTGGTCACGCAATTAAAAGATATAAAAAGTTAGTTGATTTTTATTGCGGTAATATGTTTGGTAAAAAGTATGAGAAATTTTTCCATGGGAATTGGAAAAAATATTCTGAAAAATATATTGATGACCTTACCGATTTTACCTATCATGGCTGGTGGCAATATGATTTGATGGATAAGGGAGAGTTTTTCTATTTTCGGAAACGAATTTTGAATAAGATTTTAAGAATGACTGTTTGGAGAAATCAGCCTGAACGTACATTAAATACAATGAAAAATGAGATTACATATTGTGCGCATCCAAGCGAAGAAAAATTTCTGAACTGTACAAAAATGTATATTGAGGATTTGTTTGGATCTGTTTGCCGAGGTGCAAATACGGTTATGGTTGATCAGATTGTTCCACCAACAAACTTAAAAAGGTATCTTCGATATTTCAATGATATTAAAGTTTTTGTTGTTGATCGTGATCCGCGAGATATTTTTGTACTTGAAAAATATGTATGGAAAGATGGGGTGATACCCAACAACGTAGAAGATTTTTGCAAGTGGTTTAAATATACACGAGCACACAGAAAAACAGAATTGTTTGACGACAAAATGGTTTGCTTCATTCAGTTTGAAGATATGGTTTATAAGTATGATGAAACAACGAAAAAAATTGCGAATTGGCTAGGTTTTGAATTGAAAGAGCAAACCAAGAAAAAACAGTACTTTGATCCAAGTCGCTCTATTAATAACACATATACATGGAAGAAAGTAAAATGCAATCTGGCAGAAATTGAATATATCGAAAATGAGTTGGGAGAGTATCTTTACAGCTTTCCTAATAATTGAATTTGTAACGAAGTGCAGGAAGACCAGCCAATCTTTCTGATAAGAGGGATTGGCTATTTTTGAATGATGATGTTCGCAGAAACAAAAAAAGGAGAGTACATGAACAAACAGGAAAGCGACATTCTGAACACACTTTTGCTGGAACCTTTCATCAATCAACGAATTTTAGCAGAAGTATCCGGCCACTCATTGGGAGTGGTAAATCGTTCGCTCAAGGAACTCATTAAAACTGATTATTTGGACGATTCGATTCGCCCTACAGTGAAAGCCATAACTGAGTTCAAGCAGAAAACTCCGCAACGTGCAGTTATTCTGGCAGCTGGATTTGGTATGCGGATGGTTCCCATTAATACAGAAATGCCGAAAGGTCTCTTGGAAGTCAATGGGGAGGCATTGATCGAACGTATCATCAAGCAGCTTCATGAAGTGGGAATTAAAGAAATCTATGTGGTTGTAGGCTTCATGAAAGAGAAATACGAGTATTTGATTGATGAGTATGGTGTAGAACTCATAGTTAATGCCGATTATGCGGCAAAGAACAATCTGCATTCTGTCAAACTTGTAAAAGAACACTTGGAGAATGCTTACATTATCCCTTGTGATATTTGGTGTGACAGAAACCCGTTCCATCGGCATGAACTATATTCTTGGTATATGGTCAGCGATCTCGTTGATAACGAGAGTAATGTTCGCGTTAACCGAAAAATGGAACTGGTAACTGTGCCAGAAAACTCTGGTGGCAATGCAATGATCGGTATCTGCTACTTAGTAAGAGAGGATGCCGACATAGTTGCAAAACGTGTTGAGGAGCTATGCAAAAACCAGCGGTACGATGGAGCATTCTGGGAGGAGGCCCTTTATAATAAGGATCGGATGATCGTTACTGCCCGTGTAGTTCATTCTGCAGATATTGTGGAAATCAATACTTATGAGCAACTCCGGGAAATCGATAGCGATTCTAACCAGTTAAAAACAGATGCAATTCAGGTGATTTGTGAGGCTCTGGATGCAAGGCCAGAAGCAGTTACAGATATTACGGTTCTTAAAAAAGGCATGACGAATCGTTCTTTCCTGTTTACCTGCAAAGCAAAGAAATATATCATGCGTATTCCGGGAGAGGGAACTGACCAGCTTATTAACCGTCGTCAGGAGGCGGCAGTTTATCAGGCCATTGACGGAAAACATATTTGTGATGATATTGCGTATATCAACCCGGAAAATGGCTACAAGATCACGGAATTTCTGGAAGGCGCAAGAGTATGCGATCCATTGAACTACGAAGATGTCAAGAAATGTATGAAGCGGCTGCATGCGTTCCATGACTTGAAATTGAAAGTAAACCACGAGTTTGATATTTTCGGACAGATGGAGTTCTATGAAACGCTGTGGGAGGGAACACCTTCTGCTTATAAGGATTATGAAATAACCAAAGCAAATGTTCTGTCACTGAAGCCTTATATTGATGCACATGCTGGAGAAAAGGTTTTGACCCATATTGATGCAGTGCCGGACAATTTCCTTTTTGTGGAGAAAGAGGGCAGGGAAGAAATCCGACTGATTGACTGGGAGTATGCAGGAATGCAAGATCCTCATGTGGATGTGGCAATGTTCTGTATTTACTCACTTTACAATAAGCGTCAGGTGGATCGCCTGATTGCTGCTTACTTTAAAGAAGGTTGTGATGATGCGACCAGAATCAAAATTTACTGCTATATTGCAGCCTGTGGTCTGTTGTGGAGCAACTGGTGTGAATATAAACGCAATCTTGGTGTAGAGTTTGGCGAATATTCGCTTCGACAGTATCGCTATGCAAAGGACTACTACCGAATTGTTCAAGAGGAACTGAAAAAGCAAGGGGAGAAAAAGTAAATGCCAAAAGTAGAAAGAGCTATTATTATGGCGGCGGGATTGGGAAATCGAATGCACCCAGTAACGCTGACAACACCGAAACCGCTGGTTAAAGTGAATGGGACGCGGATGATTGATACCGTGATCGAAGGACTACATAAAAACGGAATCAATGAGATTTATGTTGTTGTTGGATATCTGAAAGAGCAGTTTGTGACACTTGAAAAGGAGTATCCTGGTGTTAAGCTGATTGAAAATCCTTACTATGATACCTGTAATAACATTGCATCGCTTTACGTGGCAAGAGATTACATTGAAAATGCGATTATTCTGGATGGCGATCAGATTATTTATAATCCTGAAATCCTTGCACCGGAATTTGAACGCTCTGGATATAACAGTGTTTGGACAGATGGTAAAACGGATGAGTGGCTGCAGACTGTTGAGAATGGCATTGTTACGGCTTGCAGCCGGACAGGTGGGAAAGGCGGATGGCAGCTGTACAGTATTTCCCGCTGGACGGCAGAGGATGGGAAAAGGCTGAAACACCATCTCGAAATTGAGTTTGAACAAAAGAAGAATCGGCAAATCTACTGGGATGATGTGGCGATGTTCTGTTACCCGGAGGAGTATCAATTGGGTATCCGTCCTATGAATAAGGACGATATTATAGAGGTGGATAATCTGAGTGAGTTGATTGCTCTGGATGCCAGCTACAAAAAATATGTGGAGGAAAAGTAAATGAATACGAAAAAAGAACATGGGAAAATAGACTGGATGATAACACTAGTGCCTTTGGCAATCGTAATTGCATTATGTGTTCTATTCTTTTTTGCGCCGGAACAATCGAATGCCGTACTAAGTCAGATACGTTTTTTCTTTGGTGATACCTTTGGTACCTATTACTTAGTAATTGGATTGGGGATTTTCATTCTTTCTCTATATATTGCTGGTTCTAAGTACGGTAATATCGTCCTTGGCGAGCAGAATGAGAAGCCGAAGTATTCCTTCTTCGCGTGGGGCTCAATGATGTTCACCTGTGGTCTTGCAGCAGATATACTGTTCTACTCGTTCTCGGAATGGGTACTGTATGCAACCGATCCGCATCTGGCAGAGATGGGAAGTATTCAGGATTGGGCAGGTGTATATCCACTGTTCCATTGGAGCTTTATTCCGTGGGGATTCTATTTGGTACTGGCTGTTGCCTTCGGCTTTATGCTCCATGTGAGAAAAAGAAACCGTCAGAAGTATTCAGAGGCTTGCCGTCCGATTCTTGGAAAGTATACCGATGGCTGGGCAGGTCGCATTATTGACCTGTTAGCTGTGTTTGCCCTCCTTGCTGGTACTGCTACCACTTTTAGTGTAGCAACACCGCTTATGGCAACCATTATCAGTGAACTGTTCCATGTTGCCGTTAGTCGTACTGTAATCAACATTATTATTCTTCTGATTACCTGCGCTGTATATACATATTCCTTGCTGCATGGATTTAAGGGAATCAGCAAGTTGGCAAACATTTGTATTTATATGTTCTTTGGTCTGATTGCGTTTGTTCTGCTGTTTGGTGGAGAAACACGGTATATTATTGAAACCGGTTTTTCTTCCCTTGGACGAATGATCCAGAACTTTGTTGATCTGTCTACGTTCACTGACCCGCTCCGTACATCGAACTTCCCGCAGAACTGGACAATCTACTATTGGGCTTACTGGATGGTTTGGTGCGTAGCTGCTCCGTTCTTTATCGGCAGCATTTCTCGTGGCAGAACAGTACGTCAGACAATCCTTGGTGGCTATGTATTTGGTGTTGGCTCTACGTTGACGAGTTTTATCGTACTTGGTAACTATTCTATGGGAATGCAGGTTACTGGAAAGGCTGACTTTATTGCACAGTATCTGGAAAGCGGAGATCTGTATGGCATGATTGTGTCTATCATCAAAACGATGCCGGGTGCACCTGTTATCATGGTAGTTGTTCTGCTGACAATGATTGCTTTCTACGCGACTTCTTTTGATTCAATCGCACTGACAGCATCCTGCTACAGCTATCACACGTTGAAAGATGGTGAGCAACCGAATAAGGGCATTCAGTTGATGTGGTGTATTCTGCTTATTTTGCTTCCGATTGCTCTGCTGTTTGCTGAAAGTTCCATGAACAATCTTCAGTCAGTGAGTATTGTTGCGGCATTCCCGATTGGTGCGGTAATCGTGATGATTGCAGTGAGTTTTATGAAAGATGCAAAAAAATATATGGAAAGTCTGGAAGATAAAGAATGAGAGGCAATACATATGCAAAGCAATCAAATAAAAAAAGTGACTATCGCATTTGTGCTAGTGCTATCTGCTATAGTTATTATTATTCTTTGTGGAAGTCAATTGGTTTTTCAAAAGGCCTGCATACGAAAAAATCGACCGTGGCCAGATTTGGGAGCGGCAGATAAAAAGCAGTTTGAACTTCTCACAGATGCTTATAAAATAAAAAATATTCCTAGCGAGCAGATTACGATAAATGCATCTGACGGCATAAAACTGACAGGAAATTATTATGAAAGAGAAAAAAATGCTCCATTGATTATTTATTTTCATGGGCTCTGGAGCAACAGTTACATAGATGCTGTACATGTACCAATATATAGAATAACACAAGAAATACACTGTAATTTAGTTCTCGTTAATATGCGTGCGCATGATAACAGTGAAGGTGCTTTTTCTACACTTGGGGCTGTAGAAAAGTATGATTGCAAAGAGTGGACAAATTGGGCCGTAAATAGGTTTGGTAAGCAAACATCCATTTTTTTGATGGGAATCTCAATGGGCGCATCAAGTGTAATGCTAAGCAGTAGTTTGGATTTACCAGATTCGGTTCACGGAATAATTGATGACTGTGGCTATAGTTCGGCATTGGAGATGATTAATGTAAATTGCAAAAATCGTCTCCCATCATACATACCAGTTGGTGTGTTTGATTTTTTTATTAACATTGGAACAAAAATGTGGGGAAAGTTCAGTTTATCAGAAACTGATGCGTGTGACGCACTATCAAAAACCAATATTCCGGTCTTAATAATTCATGGAAATGCGGATACACAAGCACCGTTATATATGGCATATAGGCTATATAATAGTTGCAGAAGTGAAAAATCTCTCTTAATTGTCAATGATGCTGGTCATGCAGAAAGCTATAGTAAAGATCCTGACACTTATGAAAAAACGGTTAAAGAATTCATTCAAAAACATCTGTAAAAATGGACATGACTGTGGTATACTCAAGGCAGATTATCCGGGTCTGGTCCGTCCCAACCTACATAAATAACCTCAGCATCATCAAAATCACGCCAGCTTAGTCGCTGACCGCAGCGGTCACAGAAGCGTTGGTACTCACGCTCCATGGTGGTTCCGCATCGTGGACACTTTGGAAACTCAGCACCCCACCTATACGAGCATACAATTTTTACTTTCCAAGGCCATCGGTAAGTAGGGGAGAGCAGAAGCTCATATAGCATCCGTGTGGGCAGTACATCCCACTTCCAGTCATCATCGAACCGATCTAATTTATTTTTCATGTGATTTACACCTCTATGTAATATCATAGAGGAAACTACATGAATTGTGGGAGCGCGAGTTCCCATTGCTGCTCAAAACTTTGCACACCTCTACGCGGTGAGCAGTAGGCAACGTCATTTGACGGCTAAGATGTGAAGAGTGATGTATAAACTATAAAATCGTGCATAGCGAGGAAAGCCTTATGTCTAAACAAGGAGAAGAATACGAACGCTTTGTTCAAGATGTGTACAAGGTGCTGAATGCAAACGATGGCCTGAGCAATGCTATAGTGCAGCACGATGTCAAGTTGAAGGGAATTAGTCGAGAACATCAGATTGATGTTTATTGGCAATTTTCATATGGTACAGTAACATACAGAGTGGCGGTTGAATGCAAAGACTATAAAAATCCGGTTACGGCAGAAAAGATTGAGGCTTTTCGTTCAACTCTTCTGGATATAGGAAACGACATTCAAGGTATCTTTGCATCAAGAAATGGGTTTCAAACTGGTGCAATAAATGTGGCTAAGACGTATGGAATTCAATTAATGCAAATCCGTGAACCATTGGAGAGCGATTGGGATGGCTGCATCAAAGACATATACATAAAGTACATTTTGCGTAGTATAATCAATGTTCGACCTATATTATATGTGGATTTGGATTGGGCGAATGCTAATGGAGTTACAGCCGAGAACCTCTCAAGCTTCCATGGAAGATCAGACTGTACTTTTGTAGTTGCAAATAAGGGACAGACGGACGAGCGTAAAGACTCATTAAAGACATTTATAGATAAGTTACCAAGTAGAGACGAAGGCAAAAATCTAACTCACACAGAGAAGTTTGACAATGCTTTTATCGAGTATGATAATATTAGCATAAAAGTGAGAACTATAAAATTTGTATATGACGTTCATTTTAGTTATGATCAGCAGCACATAGATGCGATGAACTTGGCAAAGGCAGTTGTTAATAATGTGATTACCGGCAGGTCCTTTTTGATTAACATTAGAAATGATGTAAGTGAACTAAAATGATTAAGAAAATACAGCTGCCATGAAGGAAAAGATTCAAGAAAAATATCGGATTATCACCGTATGGCAGGCGATAGACAAAGAGAGAATGGCATCCTACAGCTAAAGCAGAGAAACGTCACTAAAACTATGTATGAATAGGAAAATCCAAGGCGGCAGAAGAAGTATAAAGCGGCGGCGGTATTAAATGAAAAAAGGAAGGGGTTGAGTTTTTTATGGATGTTGATCTGAAACGACGTAAAGTTTTTGTCACGTTGTTGGTAAGTGCTTTAGAAATATGGACATTACTTCAATATAATTTGCTGACTTTATTACGTGATTTTATTTTTCTTATATTTAGAACTGAAACAGATATTCTTGATGCGATTGCTCTTGTGACTCCAGCAGGGGTATTATATCTCATGAATTGGTATTTTGTGACACCATTGGTAGAAGTAGCATTTGAATTGATTCAGAGTAAAATCGGGGATTTTCGACCGATAGATAAACAATATAAAGTGATTGTTCGAAAATTGAATAATTGGCTAGTAAATATGCCATGTCATTGGGGAGCTGTGGATAAGGCAACGGAAACTCAAAATGCAAATACGTGCGAGGCACTTATCGCCTTATATAAATCTGGAATGTATAAAAATGAGGTGTTCCGGTCCACATTAAGTAAAATAAATCTTGAGGTCAATGAAAGGGGACTCTGTAGCAAATCGCTTGGAAAAGAAACAGTTGTCTGCACTTCAATGATATTATATTTAATGGGGGAGTTAAAGGGTAAAGTAGACTATGAGATTTGGCATGATAAGTATGATGCCTTGGCAAGAAGATTGTGGAATTCAAGATGTAAATATGGTTGGGGCGTGTTTATGGAAAAACCGAGTTTTGAAGATTGCAGTAATGTGAACAGTATTTGGGCATTACGAGCATTGAATCAATATTCAACACGCGATACACGTGAATTCAAGGAATTTATATTGGAATTTTACGAGCATTCTAAGTTTGGAAAATTCGGATTCTCACAGCAAGATAGTAGTAGATTGACACCTACAGCTATGGCTATTGTCCTTTATTATGAATTGGAACCAAACTTAAGAAAAAGAATAATGCAAAGATATAAAGTTGATGAGGCGATTAAATATGTATTCGAACAATTTGTCAATAAAGGTATAGATTATGAGGTGGAAACACTTATTGGAATTAAAAAGGCAAATATGGGTGTTGCAAAAGCACCGTGGAATCATATTTTGATTGGATATGCGATAGAAGCATTGACATTAGCATATAAGTATGGAAATTTGAAGATTTATCAGATGAATAAGTGTGTAAAAAGAATTGAGTTGATACTAAAGAGTAGCTTATATAATGAAACACCTGATGAAATGTATTATATTCCAGAGAAAATGGAGAGACATGGTCTTGGAAATTATACATATCCGACAGCATATCTTGTGTGGGGACTAAATTGCTTTTTAAATGAAAGGAGAAAATCTAATGAGATATTTAAATGGCGCAGATAAATTAAAGTCATTAACTCGAATTGAGTCATTTGAGGAAAGCCAAAGATATAAAGAAGATGTCTTCCTTTTGCCACAAACAGTCCGGTATGAATTTTCAGAAGATAATTTATTTGATTTAAAAGGCATATCAGAAAAATGGGACAAAAAGAGGATTGATTTAATTCGAGTAATTCAAGTATCTGATGCGCTTAATATCAAATATCAGTGTACTAATGTACTTACTCCGTTGGCATATGCGGAGAGCAGAAAAGACATCCTATGGCATCTAAATACACAAGGGGTTTTTGTGTCAAAGATAGTGCATGGTGAAATTCTACAGTGGATAAAAAGCGAAAGCAGAAAAAAAATATACGGAAAGCATGAATTTGACAGATTTTGGCTTCCATTTAATGAATCGATAGAGCAGTTACAAATGGGTGATGTTATTTGTGTGTTCAACAGGCGAGTTGCTGGTTGGGACGGATCTATGGATCGACCTGTTATTGAACTTTTGGGTGCAGGGGGACATTTGCCGGTTGTTTTTGATAAGGATCTTAATGATTTTAGAATGCTTTCTGTAATTGAAAATATGCAGAAGGAGGCTTCTGAGGAACTAGGAATTGAGCTATGTGAAAGCAACATAGCGGTTTTTGGAGGATATACTAATTTAATTACGCATGAATTGGTTGCGTTAACGGGTGTTAAAGTTCCAGACATTTTAATTCCAAAGATACAAGAATACGCAATACAAAATTTAGACGGCGATACAATGGGGATATATTTAGGACTCTTTGATGATGTAATTAATTACTACAGAAAGAATCCGGATCCGTTTGCAGGGGGGAGAAAAGCAGCATCTTGTAATTTCCCAAACCAAATAGCGTTGATGAAAAAGGTTAGCACATATTTAAAAGAGATGCAAAAAACGTATAAAGCGGACTTATTCTCTAATCTGTGATATACTCAGGGCAGATAAGCCTTGTTCACACCGTCCCACCCTATGTATACCTCTTTGGCATCCTCAAATTTACTCCAGTCCAACTGTTGGACGCAGCGGTCACAGAAGCGTTGATACTCACGCACCATTGTGATCCTGCACTGTGGGCAGAGAGGATAAGAGCACTGATTGTATTTCGGTAACTGGCATTGGAATGCGGTAGGTAGGCGACAAAAGCAAATCAAGGATGACTTCAGATACCTTTCGGCGGGCTGTCTTATCCATAGTATCCCATTCGTCATCTGTATACTCGAAACCAGCAATATATTTCATGTGATTTACACCTCCAAGGACACAATAGAAGGAAATCACATGAGGGAAAAATAAGGCTGTGGGAAGATTTTCACAAGACTTGGAGAAGATTCTCACAGCCTACGCTGCTCGAAACTTTGCACACCTCTTCGTGGTGAGCGGCAGGCAACACAGTAATGTGGCTAAGAGGCAAAGTATATGGAGGAGGATAGTTATGGAGTACAATGAGCTGGTAAGGCTTTGGGAATATGCGTTCCAGATGCTCTATGAAAAAGATATCGCCTTATTCGAAACTGATGTGCAGGAAAGATCAATTGCGGGCAGGTTGGCTATATATTTACAACACAAATATGACGGCGGATTAAAAAAAGATGCCTGCGTTGACTTGGAATATAATAGAGAAGGAAATGATATTAAGCGTCCACACCCAGAAGATGTAAATGGATGGATTGCGCCGGATATTCTGCTACATGTCAGGAAAACGAAAAATAATATTTTCTATTGCGAAGTGAAAAAGAAATCTACGAAAGCTAATGAGGATTCAAACCGTGTGAAAAACGCGATAAGAGAGCGCAAATATCAATACGGATTGAATTTATATGACATACGAAAGAATGGAGCAAGATTATCGGTATTTGATGAATATGATGGGACTATTCGGCAGGTAGAATATGTTTACGATAAATATAGTAAAGCACTGAATAAAACCAACATAACCCAATATTGGGTGAAAAGCAATGAAAAGTGGATTCCGGTCATGAATGAAAAAGGGTTATAAAATTAAAATAACGGAGAAGTAACCGTAATGTTGACATTTCAAGATTTAGTGAGTCAATACTGGAAATATTACTTGGCATTGGAAAACAGATTCCTAGAAACAGAACGCTATGTAGAATTTGACTTGAGTAATGGAATGGTATACTCAATGGAGTATATGATGCTCTTTCAGACAATTTGCAGTGAAATTGATGTGGTTGGAAAAGCTTATGCCGGTATCTGTGAGCCATCATTCAAAGCTGATAAACGTACAGGTTTAAATGAATGGTGGTTCTATGTGACAAAAAACAATCCGAAGCTTGTTGAAGAATCTATTGTATTTAGGAATAAGATTAAACTTCAGCCGTGGAAGAATTACCGCATTAGGATCAATCCCGATAAAAAAGCGAAAAGATTCATCTTGGAAGAAAACGCAGGGACTCCGGCTTGGTGGAATGCGTATAATGGTGCTAAACATGATCGAGCTGGGAATAATGGAGATAATTATAAAAATGCTAGCCTTCAAAATGTTCTAACTGCTCTTTCAGGACTTTACTCATTGGAAGCTTCGTTGCTTGAAAACACTTTTGACCCTAGTAATGATGAAACGCTTCCAATGCGGCTCGAAAGTAGGCTTTTTGACAAGAAGCTGAAGTATTATACCAATTATGTTTCTTGTACGGATTAATCGGTTTGTTCCAAAACAGAAAAAAAGATAGTGAAATAAACTCAATAGTAGAAAATTGAAATAGAAAGAGGTAGCCCAAAATGCCCAGAACCAAAGGCAGCAAGAATAAGCCCAAAACTGTGACTGCTGATTTTGCATTCCAGATCGTAGAAAAACAGTCCGAGAGGAAAGCACTTTCTACTGAAATCGCATCCATTACTGCCAATGTTGATTCTCTGAAAGCTGACCTGAAAGAGAAGAAGGCTTCGCTGAAAGTTATCGACAAGGAGATTGTCAAACTGGAGGCAAAAAAGACGAAGGCAGATGCCAAAGCTGCGGAAGAAGCAAAAAAGGCAGAAGCAGAGACCGTTCTGAAAAAGCTGCTTGCCGAAGGAATGAGTGCCGATGAAATTCTCGCAAAACTGAAATAATACAAAAAACCCGTGATGGACAGGCATAACGCGCCGTTCATTACGGGTTTTAGGGTTATAAGAACATAAGTTCATCCGGCGGCCACGTCAAACTGAAAATGTGCCGGAAGGTTGAACTGCTTGATAAACGCATGATGCTGGGCGTGGTAGTGACGCAGATCGTACCCCAGATGATGCAGTTCCAGCAGCTTCACCAGCACTAGATTGAGGTGGATTCCCTTAGCAGCGGCAATCTGAGCAGCATCCAGCCCGCGCTTCGTCATTTGATAGACTTCATCACTGTCCAACATC
>ULTI01018684.1_pt1 | contig 22628 bp, 19 predicted proteins | sample 1957291 | NCBI WGS metagenome assembly ULTI01 (sample SAMEA4835725, study PRJEB28245) | human gut metagenome | biome: gut microbiome; material: fecal sample | place: Denmark | collected 2008 | reverse complement strand
CAAACAGTATCATCGTGTTCCTTCTTGTTTTGCTTCCCAAATTGCTGTTCATACATAATCTGATACTTTTTCAACCGTGGAATATACTCAGGAGGCTTTCTTCGACCCGCTTCCCACTCTTCCACCGTTTAACTGCCACTCTTGATATTTAGCGTATCCTTCCTACGAATTACTACACACTTTACTACACACTTTTTTCATCAAATTACACCATTTTATGATAAGTTACGATAGTTTCCTCTCAAATTAAAAATGCCCTCAAAGCCTGTAAAATCAAGCATTTGAGGGCATTCACAAGGGTTAAGATAAAGGAGCAGGTAGGAAATCTATAAATTCGCTCTTGTAGCTTTCCATTGTATGTTAATCCTCCTGTGTGTTTTTCTTTAAATTATCTTTGTCAATTTTACCACATTGGAGCGTGCTTTTCAACGTGGAAATATTAGTTGTTTTTGCGGCTCTGTCATACATAGACAATCATAATAATAAAAAGAAATAGCATCCCACACCGTCCAAAGTTTAGGATGCTATTCTTATAACATTTAACACTGAGGGCAAATCGGAGTCATATCCGATTCACTTTCTAAGTAGATTATACATGAGGGTACTTGAGAAATCAAGTACCCTTTTTATTAGATATACTCACTTGTGTTTACAATCACGCCGTCATATACTGACTGCTTTTTGATAAACTCCGCAGCCTTGTCCACATCTCTGCCGTTTTTGTTCCAGTCCTTTGTGAACTCAACTTTGTCGGCTGCAAGCTCCTTCTCCTGCTTTTGACTGATGAGCAGAAGTACGAGTATTCCGGCATGGCTTAGGTGCTTGACTACATTTACGAAGTCCTCACCCTCCTTTGGTGCGTAGAGATAAGTATGGCGTCCGTCTATATTTAAGGCTTTCTCGACATCCTCCACAAAGCCGCGGTTTACACCATCCACTCCGTCTACGAATACGGCGGTGATTGCCTTCTGGCCCTTGATTGCAGCTCTTACGTTTCTGTCTACTCTGCCCTCGTAGAGGCCGCTTTCCTCTGTGTGTACCTCTTCAACCACACCACAGGCAGATGTCATATCCGTCACACGGTCGATTAAGATGAACTCACCAAGTGTCTTGTGATTTTTGAACTTATCGCAGACTATCTTGTCCGAGAATGCAATCTTTACAACTGCTATCTCGTTCTTTTTAAGCTTGTCGGCAGGCTTTTCCTCACCTGTGTTTACGTCGATGGTATGCTCTATCTCTGTTACGATGCCCGGTATTGACTTGGTACCAAGCTTGAAGAAGAAATTCTTTCCCTTAAAGAGCTCATCGTCATCCATCCAGAGTATTGTAGCTGTGATAGATGAAGCCACCTTTGCTCCTGAACCGATTGTGAGCACGCAGCCTCTTGATACGTCCACCTCTCTGTCAAGCTGGATTGTAACCGGCTGGCCTGTAAATGCGCTATCACTTAGCTTATCACCCACATGGATGCTTTTTACATGTGCTGTCTCATTGCTTGGCAGTGTGGTGATTTCATCGCCAACCTTTACCTCTCCGGCCTCTATCTGGCCCTGGAATCCACGGAAGGTGTGGTCAGGACGGCAGACTCTCTGTACAGGCATGTAAAAGCCCTCTTCCTCGTTCTCATCCTTTATGTCAACATCCTCAAGGTATGATAAAAGAGCAGGTCCCTTGTACCATGGGATATTCTCAGACTTTGTTGTGACATTGTCACCCTCTGTTGCAGAAACGGGAATGATTACTACATTTTTGAGTTCAAGCTCCTTTGTAAGCTCAATAATCTGCTTTGTGATTTCATCGAAACGTTTCTCGTCGTAGCCTACAAGATCCATCTTGTTTACAGCAAATACAAAGTAGTTGATTCCCATGAGCGCGCAGATTCTTGCGTGTCTTCTTGTCTGAACCAATACGCCCTGCTTTGCATCTATTAAAATTACCGCAAGGTCTGCAAAGGATGCACCTACAGCCATGTTTCTTGTGTACTCCTCATGGCCCGGTGTATCTGCCACGATAAAGCTTCTCTTATCTGTTGTGAAGTAACGATAAGCCACATCGATTGTGATTCCCTGCTCTCTCTCTGCCATCAGTCCGTCGAGGAGGAGTGAATAGTCGATGGCGCCGCCACGGCTTCCGACCTTACTGTCAAGCTCCAATGCCTTTTCCTGATCTGCATAGAGCAGCTTTGAATCGTATAATATATGTCCGATCAGAGTTGATTTTCCGTCGTCCACGCTTCCGCATGTAATAAATTTAAGTAATCCGCTCATTTTAGAAATATCCCTCCCTCTTTCTTCTTTCCATGCTGCCTGCCGCCTCGTTGTCTATGACACGGGTGGTTCTCTCTGAGGAAACAGCACTGAGTGTCTCATCAATAATCTCATCAAGTGTATCCGCTGTCGACTCCACACCACCTGTCAGTGGATAGCAGCCGAGAGTTCTGAAACGTACACTCTTCATCTGGATTTTCTCACCCGGACGAAGCTTCATTCTGTCGTCATCTACCATGATGATGTTGCCGTCTCTGTATACAACAGGTCTTTCCTTTGCAAAGTAAAGTGAAGGAATCTCGATATTCTCTCTCTTTATATACTGCCAGATATCCTTCTCTGTCCAGTTTGACAGTGGGAAAACTCGTACCTCCTGGCCCTTTTTGATTCTGGAGTTGTAGAGCTTCCACATCTCCGGGCGCTGGTTCTTTGGATCCCATGCGTGGTTTTCATTTCTGAAGGAGAAGATTCGCTCCTTGGCTCTTGATTTCTCCTCGTCTCTTCGGCCGCCGCCAAACGCTGCCGTAAAGCCGTATTTGTCAAGCGCCTGCTTGAGCGCCTGTGTCTTCATGATATCTGTGTATGCTGAGCCGTGGTCAAATGGATTGATGCCCTGCTTTACGCCATCCTGATTTATATATTCAAGCATCTCGATGCCCTTTTCCTTAGCAATGCGATCTCTGAATTCTATCATCTCATGGAATTTCCAGGTTGTATTTACATGTAAAAACGGAAATGGCGGCTTCTCCGGATAAAATGCCTTCATTGCAAGATGAAGCATTACCGAGCTGTCCTTTCCAATTGAGTACAACATAACCGGCTTCTCGCACTCTGCGGCTACTTCACGTATTATGTATATTGCCTCTGCTTCGAGTTCGTCAAGATGTGATAATTCACCCATGTCTGTTACCATCCTTTTCTTTAATATTTATTGGATTCCTTCTTGTTGATAAGAATCTCTTCCTTGCTTCCGTCGCGCTTTTTGATATCCCAGGTCAGCGTGTCCGGTGTGCTTTTTACTGTCATGAGACTTCCCATGCCTCCTATGTCTGCTCCAAGATAAAGAGCAATAGCACCAAAATGACATTCCTTGATGCATGAGGCACAGCCCCAGCAGTCCTTAGGATATTTGATAAAGGCTTTTTTCTCTGAGTCCTGATATATCAGACTTCCCGGGCATACACTTGTACACATGCCACAGCCCTTACACTTTGCTTTATCAATCATTATGCTCATAACGCGCCTCCCTTCCGACAAGCTCTCTGTAAATCATGTGAAGCTGCCCGTTTTCGTATCTGGAATTGACGTATTTCATCCAGTCATCACTCTTGTCGGGATAATCCAGATTCTCGGCAAAGCTGTGCCATCTGGTCTCCTTTCTTGCACCAAGATGTGCTATGACCGAAAGACATACCGTAAGCCTCTCCTTAAGCTCATATATGAACATAAGCTCATGCATATCCGATGCATATAAATCACCGGTCAGCTCTATCAGATGATTTATCTTTTCCTTTGCCAGCGCAAGCTGCTTGCCGTTGAACTGATAATGTGTGGAAATACCGCCTGCGTAGTTGTCCATGACCTTCTGCATGGCTTCCTCGATAGCCTCTGTTGTAAACATCTGAGACCTTTCAGTGAGGAAATGGTCGTACTCTGAAGCTTTTGCGTCAAGCGCCTTTTTCTCATCAAATGCCGATGTGTCAGGACTTCCGTCGGAGGTATCTGCATCAAGCTTTGAAACCATATCTATCGCAGCAATTTCACCCTCTACCATAGCTCCTGTAACGTATTTCTGTGGACATCCTCCTGCCACATCTCCTGCGGCATAGAGTCCGTGGATTGTAGTCTCACGCTCGGTATTTACCCAGTAGCCGCTCGCTGTGTGCCCACCTACGATATACGGCTCGGTGCCCTCTATCTCCACATTCTGCTCACTTGGATTCTTACCTGCCTCCACCCACTTGAGTGTCTGGCTTGGTGCCATGTTGAGATATGCCTTTCTTAATGACTCATCCTGCTGTGGCGAAATGCCCTCTGTCCTTAAGTAGCAAGGGCCTCTTCCCTCAAGATTTTCCATGACCGTTCCGTATACACGCTCTGATGTGGTGAGGCCGTATTTTGTCTCGTAAACCTCTCCAAGAGAATTGACCTGCTTTGCCCCGACTCCCTGTGCAATTGTTCCTGTCGGTGCGATTGTGTCCTTGCATCTGAGTGCGATAAATCTCATCTCAAAGGTGGTCATCTCTGCTCCACTTCTTATGCCCATCGCATATCCTGCGCCTGTATTAAACGGCGGATACCACATCTTGTGCCTTGAAAATCCCGGATTGTTTGGTCTGTATAAACCGGCCGCTCCACCTGTAGCACAGAGTACCTTTTTAGCCCTGATTTCATAGGCTGTAGCATCCTCGATTGAAAATCCGTATGCACCCTTTATGGTGTTGTTCTCAACTATATAGTCCGTGATATTGATTCTGTTTATCACTGTACAGTCCGTAAGCTTTGATACAGCTTCTGCCAAAAGCGGCTTCATGTTCTCGCCGTTTATCTTGATATTTCGGTTTCCTCTTGCTACATACTCACCGTTTTCATCCTTTAATATGACAAGTCCAAGCTTTTCCATCCTGTCCGTCACACGGTTTAAGCCCTCGGACATAGTCATGAGTAAGTCTTCCCTTACTATGCCGTCAGCATCCTTTTTGGCGTAGTCTACATAGTCCTCAGGCTTTCTGCCCTTTACTATGTATGCATTTATCGCATTGACACCTGCTGCAAGGCATCCGCTTCGCTTTATGTTTGCTTTCTCTGCAATTATAATCGAATAATCCGATTTCTCACGGATGGTGAGCGCTGCATAACAGCCCGCCGTGCCACCTCCTATTATGAGGATGTCCGTGTGTAGGATTTTTTTGTTTTCTATCTTCATTTATCTCCCTCTGCTTCCTCTTTCAATCACAAGCTTTAGACTATTCCTATATCTAAATGTAGAATACATCCTGCTCCTGCATCTCGCTGTTTTCCATCAGGTATGTTTTCTCTTCATCAAATATATACAGCCTGTAAATCAGCACATGTACTTTCTCGCCGACTGCTATCAGGTCCTTTTCAAGTGAGCGCTCGCCGACCACCTCGATGCCGTTTATGCTGACTGTGATATCCATCCTGTTTCCTCTGAATACCACATCTGTAACGATGCCCTCCTCTGCCGCTGACTGATAGCGGTCTAAGTTGCCGCTCTTTGATATCTTGATAAACTCAGGTCTGATTACCGCCTTGTCGGCATTTTCTATCCTGTCAAAGCCCTTTAGCCTGTCATAGTTTTCAACGACTGTGGTGTGTCCTATAAACTGCGCCACAAAAGGTGTATCAGGTGACTTGTATATCTCAAGAGGTGTACCCATCTGCTCTATCGTGCCGTGGTTTGTGATAATGATTTCATCTGCCACCTCAACAGCCTCATCCTGGTCATGTGTGACGAAAATGCTTGTGATTCCAAGCTTTTCGACCAGCTCCTTCAGCCATGTACGAAGCTCACCTCGCACCTTTGCATCTATCGCGGCAAATGGCTCATCCAGTAAGAGCACCTGTGGATTCGGCGCCAGCGCCCTTGCAAATGCCACTCTCTGACGCTGTCCTCCGGAAAGCTGATTCGGATATCTCTTTTCAAGCCCCGATAAGCCTGTCATCTCAAGAAGCTTTGTAACACGCTCCTTTATGAGCTTTTTCGGCATCTTCTGAAGCTCCAGCCCAAACGCCACATTGTCGTATATTGTCATGTATCGAAACAGCGCATAGTTCTGAAACACAAAGCCTATGCCTCTCTTCGAGGCCGGAATATCATTCACCCGCTTTCCATCTATATATATGTCACCTGAATTTGGCGTCTCAAGCCCTGCTATCATACGAAGAAGTGTTGTCTTGCCACTGCCGGACGGACCAAGCAGCGCCACAAGCTTTCCCTTTTCCACTCCAAAGCTCACATTATCGGATGCCAGGAAGTCTCCGTATTTTTTGTATATATTTTTCATCTCAACGTACATATACGTTATCTCCTTCCTGCTTTCTTAGTACAGCCACTCTATAGCTGTCTGCCACACCGGTGTGTAAGCAGTAACAAATTTCATTAGTGTAAATCATATTTCCCATAAATCTCAGTGTAATTTCTTAAATTTATGCTCAACTATATTTCTTGCAAAAAGAATGATTAATGCAATAATTAACAGTATCGACGATACAGCAAATGCCGATGTTATCGAGCTGTCTGTGCCCGACATATACAAGGCATCAATCTCAAGCGGCAGTGTAAATGTCTCGCCTCTTGTCTTCGAGAGCGCATTTACCGCGCCGAACTCGCCGAGGGCTCTCGCCGTACAAAGTATGATTCCATAAATCAGGCTCCACTTCATCTGCGGAAGTGTTATTTTCCGAAATATCGTAAAGCCAGATGCTCCCATCAGCGCTGCGGCTTCTTCCTCATCCTTTCCCTCTGCATTGAGCACCGGTATAATTTCCCTTGACACATACGGAAACGTGACAAATATCGTAGCAAGCACAACTCCCGGTATTGCAAAGGTGATTCTCACATTCGTGCCGAATATCTCATTAAACCATCTGATAACCGGATAAAACCATCCAAGCCGTCCGAAGGTCATAAGATACGCAAGTCCTACGATGACCGGAGAAATTGAAAACGGTATATCAATAAGTGTTGCAAGCACCTGCTTTCCTTTAAACGAAAACCTGGTCAACAGCCACGCTGTCCATATTCCAAAGAAGGTGTTGATAACTACCGCAAAAACTGTTGCTATCAAAGTCACCTTGAGTGCTGACAGCACGTAGCTTGTGGAGATAGCTTTCAGATAGAATCCAAGCCCCTCCTTTAAAGCACTTGCCATCACAGAAAAAAGCGGAACTACAAGCATGACAAATATGAAGAGCACCGTGACAGTGACGAGTATTATCTTTGTGATCTTTTTTCTTCTTTCAAGCTTTACCTGTTCGGTCATCGCATTGTGCTCCTTTCCTGTTTGTGTGCATCGCATTTGATTTATATGCAGCCTTCTACAACAAATTAGTGCGCTGTGACTGTTTAACCTGCACTATGTTTACAAATAACAGCAGTAAAAATGATATGACAAGCATCACAAGTGCTATGGCAGTCGCGCTGGCATAATCTATATAGCTAAGCTTCTGCATGATGACGTAGGATACCACCTGCGTCCTGTGCCTTGCACTGTTGCCTGATATGTAGATGACGCTTCCGTACTCTCCTATGCCTCTGGCAAAGGCAAGACCAAAGCCTGTTAAGAGTGCCGGGCGAAGCTCCGGAAGTATTACCCTAAAAAATGTCTTATAGGGTGTGGCGCCAAGCATATAAGCGGCCTCCTCATATGTATTATCCATCTTTTCAAGCACCGGCTGTACAGCTCTTATTACGAAGGGAATGCCTACAAAAACAAGTGCCACAACTATTCCTGCCTGTGTGTAAGACACATCTATTCCAAGCTTGCCAAGGCCCTTACCAAAAAAGCCTGTGCCTGAGTACAGCTTTGAGAGCGTGATGCCCGCAACCGCTGTCGGCAGTGCAAACGGAAGCTCTATAAGTCCGTCAAGCAGCCATTTCCCGGGAAAATCGTACTTCACAAGCGTCCATGCCACGATGAGTCCAAATACCACATTTACGATTGCTGCGATAAATGATGAGGTGATGCTTGTGATAAAGGCATTCCTCACATTCTCCTTCATGATAAGTGCCACAAAATCGCCCGGCGATATCTTTAGCGAATACACAAGCACTGATGCTAACGGAATGAGAACGATGACTGAAAGCATCGTAACCACTATTCCAAGCGAAAGATGGTAGCCCGGTATAACTCTGGTCTTTATGTTCTTTGATTTAGTTTTCTTTTTTGCTGTTTTATCAGTTGCCGTAAATTTCATCGAACATTGCTCCATCATCAAAATATGTCTTGTAGGCTTCATTCCATCCGCCGTAATCATCTATGCTCCAAAGCCTGATATTCAAATCAAACTTGTCGGAAAACTGATTTAATATGTCCTGATTGGTTGGTCTGTAGCCACTCTCTCCAATCAGCCTCTGTGCCTCATCGCTGTAGAGATACTGTAAGTACTCTTTACTCGCAGCTTCTGTTCCATTGCTCTTTGCATTATCATCCACAATGGCAACAGACGGCTGCGCTAAGATGCTGACTGATGGGTTCACTATCTCATACTTGCCCGGATACGAATCCATGGTCGTAAGTGCCTCGTTTTCCCACGCTATAAGCACATCTCCCTGACCGTTTTCCACAAATGTGGTTGTTGAGCCTCTCGCACCCGAGTCCATAATTGTAACATTTTCATACAGCTTCTTCATAAACGATTTCTGTTCCTTTTGGCTGTCATAGTTTGTCTTCGCATAGCTTAGCGCCGCAAGGAAATTCCAGCAGGCTCCGCCACTGCTCTTTGGATCCGGTGTAATCACATCCACATTCTTTTTCACCAGGTCATCCCAGTCGCTTATATGCTTTGGATTGCCCTTTCTTACAAGAAAAACGATGGTTGATGTGTACGGTGCAGAGCTTTTTGGAAATTCATCAATCCAGCCCTTTTCAATTAAGCCGGTATTTTGTATCAGGTCTATGTCATGCTCGAGTGCCAGTGTGACAACATCTGCATTACAGCCCTCCACAACCGAACGAGCCTGCGCTCCCGAGCCGCCATGTGACTGAATCACATTTATCCTTTTACCATGCTCGCTCTCATAGTAAGACTCGAATATTTTGTTGTATTTTTCGTAAAACTCTCGTGTCGGATCATATGACACATTCGTTATGGTGACTGTGCCATCATCCTTCCTGCCTGAGCAGCCTGTCAGAAAAAATGACACCACCATCACCGCTGACAGCATGGCTGCCGTGTATTTATGTATATTTCTCATGTATATTTCTCATTTTTCATATTACAGATTCCGGCACAGTAGCTTATGCCGTCGGTTGTCTTATATACCATTAGTTTACTGTAAAAAGCTGTGTGGACAGGTATCTCTCACCTGTATCCGGAAGCAGCACCACGATATTCTTTCCTTTGTTCTCAGGTCTCTTTGCAAGCTCTGTTGCCGCATATATTGCTGCTCCTGAGGATATGCCGACGAGAAGTCCGTCGCTCTTTGCAACCTCTCTTGCCTTGTCAAAGGCTGCCTCATTCTCCACCGGAATCACCTCATCCACTATATCCATGCGCATAACCTTTGGAATAAAGCCTGCTCCGATTCCCTGTATCTTGTGTGGTCCCGGTCTTCCACCTGAGAGCACCGGTGAGCTCTTTGGCTCAACAGCCACTATTTTTACATCAGGATTATGCTCTCTTAATCCAAGCCCTGTGCCTGTACAGGTACCGCCTGTTCCGACAGATGATACAAAGATATCTACCTTTCCATCTGTATCTTCCCAGATTTCCTGAGCTGTTGTAGCTCTGTGGATATCCGGATTTGCCTGATTCTCAAACTGCTGCGGAATAAAGGCATTGCCATAATGCTCTTTAAGTCTCTGTGCCTCATCTATCGCACCCTTCATGCCCTCACGCCCAGGTGTAAGCTTTATCTCTGCACCAAGTGCTGTGACGATTTTTCTTCGCTCGACACTCATAGTATCAGGCATGATAAGTATCAGGTGAAGTCCCTTTGAGGCTGCCACAAACGCAAGTCCGATTCCGGTATTGCCGCTTGTCGGCTCTATTATTATTGTGTCCTGATTTATTTTTCCATCCTTTATGCCCTGTTCTATCATAGCTGCCGCCACCCTGTCCTTGACACTTCCGAGCGGATTGAAATACTCAAGCTTTGCTATGATTTTTGCTTCAAGCCCAAGGGCTTTTTCATAGTTGGTCAGCTCCAGAAGCGGAGTGTGACCTATCAGCTCTGTGAGCTGCTTTGCAATTTTTGCCATTGATATTACCTCTTTTTTGTTAATGTTTGTTATGAGTTTGTGCTTAGTTTGTATGGTTAGGATTTCCTACCATTCAAATATGATTTCTAAGTTATTGATATGTTACCACTAATTGATATTTTTGTAAATGTAATTAGGGTTATTAATATTTGTTAGCGGGCTATAAATTTTATTGATAGCCATTAAAAAAGAGTTCTATATTCCGCAGACTAAAAGTCTGCAAAAAATAGAACTCTTTTTAGCTACTTACGCTTGTTCATTTGCTTTATCGGTTCTCGTGATATACTTGATTCCGACAAAGGTTCCAATCAGGATAAGCACTCCTATGATAAAAGGTACTATAGGATTTCTGACAAAGCCTGCTATGATGTAGGTCAGGCACGATACGGCAGCCACAAGCACAGCGTACGGAAGCTGTGTGGACACATGGTTCATATGGTTGCACTGGGCTCCGGCAGATGCCATGATGGTGGTATCGGATATCGGTGAGCAGTGGTCTCCGCATACTGCACCTGCCATACATGCTGAGATTGAGATGATCATCATCGTATGGTTTGTGCCTGAGAAGATGTTTACTACTATCGGTATGAGTATGCCGAAGGTGCCCCATGAGGTTCCTGTTGCAAAAGCAAGGAAGGCTCCCACCAGGAATATGATTGCCGGGAACAGTCCAAGGAGTGGTCCTGATACGCCTCCCACCAAGCCTGCGACAAATTCCTTGGCACCAAGGCTTTCTGTCATGGTCTTTAGTGTCCATGCAAAGGTCAGTATAAGTATTGCAGGTACCATCGCCTTAAAGCCCTCAGGGATTGAATTACAGCAATCCGTAAAGCTTAGCACCCTTCTGATTGAGTAAAAGCATATGGTGATTATCAGTGCAAAGAAGCTTCCGAGCATAAGACCAATCGACGCATTGCTGCCTGCAAACGCATCGACAAAGCCTGTTCCGTCAAAAAAGCCTCCTGTGTATATCATTCCTATGATGCAGCATATTATGAGCACCAGTATAGGAAATACAAGGTCTATAACCTTTCCCTTGCCCTTTATCACATCCTGCTTTGACTCTGCATAAGGTCTGTCTCCTGTGGTAAATAAATCGCCCTTTTTGGCATTGGCTTCATGCTTTGCCATCGGACCGAAATCCACCTGCAAGATAACAATTGTCACCATGGCGACAATTGTAAAGAGCGCATAGTAATTGTATGGAATGGCCTTTATGAAAATAGAAAAGCCATCCTCTCCCTTTACAAAGCCTGTGACTGCGGCTGCCCACGATGATATAGGTGCGATGATGCACACAGGCGCTGCTGTGGCATCTATCAGATATGCAAGCTTTGCTCTGGAAACCTGATGCTTGTCGGTGACAGGGCGCATCACACTTCCCACTGTCAGACAGTTGAAGTAATCATCTATAAATATGAGCACTCCAAGCATTATAGCTGCAAGCTGGGCACCGATTCTTGTCTTTATGTGCTCACTAGCCCATTCTCCAAAGGCCGCCGAGCCGCCTGCCTTGTTCATCATGCTCACCATGACACCGAGCACGACTAAAAATATCAGTATTCCCACATTGTCCGGATCCGATAGCACTCCGACAAGCCCGTCCTCGAATATGTGAAGCACTGATCTCTCAGCTGAAAAACCAGACTGAAATACATTTCCATAAAACAGTCCGCCGATCACTATTCCAACGAATAATGAGCTGTAGACCTCTTTTGTGATAAGTGCCAGAACTATAGCCACAACAGGTGGAACAAGTGCCCAGACTGTGGCATACATAGAAGGCACGTATTCTGCTGCCAGAATCATTATTTTATCCTCCGTCTATCCATTATGCTCTATCTGTCAACTGCGCCGACAAGCTCTGAAATATCCTTTACTCCATACCTGTCCATATACTCTGCGATGCCATCCACTATCTGCTCTGTGGTCTTTGGATTTACAAAGTTTGCTGTGCCGACTGAAACAGCCGTAGCTCCGGCAAGTATCATCTCTATAGCATCGGCAGCATTTGTGATACCGCCCATTCCGATAATCGGAATATTGACTGCATGTGCTGTCTCGTAAACCATGCGCACTGCAACCGGATGAACCGCCGGACCGCTCATGCCGCCTGTCTTGTTTGCTAACACAAAGCTTCTTCTGTTTATATCAATCTTCATGCCTGTAATTGTATTGATGAGCGAAACCGCATCAGCTCCACCGGCCTCTGCCGCCCTTGCTATCTCTGCAATACTTGTGACATTTGGAGAAAGCTTCATGATAACAGGCTGCTTTGCATATTTTTTAATCTCGCTTGTGATTGTCTCAACACCCTTTGGATCTGTTCCGAAGGCAATTCCGCCCTCCTTAACATTAGGGCATGAGATATTTATTTCCATCATATCAATAGGCTCATCCGCAAGACGCTTTACCACATCAAGATACTCGTCAAGCGAATGACCGCAGACATTTACCACAATCCTTGTATCAAACTGCTTTAAAAAAGGAATATCCCTCTTGCAGAAAAGCTCGATGCCGGGATTTTGAAGTCCGACTGCATTGAGCATGCCGCCGTACACCTCTGCTACTCTAGGTGTAGGATTACCCTCCCACGGCTTATTCGCAACACCCTTTGTAGTGACTGCACCAAGTCTGTTTAAATCAACAAACTCGCTGTACTCTGCACCGGAGCCGAATGTGCCGGATGCAACTGTAACAGGATTTTTCCACTCAACACCGGCCACATTTACTGACATATTACTCATTACAGCTCCACCTCCTTCGCATCAAAAACAGGTCCCTCTTTGCATATACGCTTGTTGTTTACATTGCTGTGGGCATCCTTGTCCTTTGTTTTGCATACGCACGCAAGGCATGCACCGATTCCACATGCCATGCGCTCCTCCATTGATATAAAGCAGTCCATATCATGCTCTGCAGCGTAAGCCTTGAGTGCACGAAGCATAGGCATAGGTCCACATGCATAAATCACGTCTGCCTCAAGAGCATTCTCCTTTATTGCATCGATGACATTGCCCTTTGTGCCGACACTGCCGTCCTCTGTAGCTACAAAGGAAGCTGCCTGTTCCTTAAACTCATCGAGCAGGAAGGTATTCTCATCGCGATAGCCCATGACGATGTTCATATCGCATACTGCACCTGCCTGTGCCGGATTTTTTTCTTCACCTGATGTCTGCACAATGCCTGCATTTATATCCTTGGCAAGCTGCAGCATAGGCGGCACTCCGATTCCTCCGCCGATAAGGAAGGCCTTCTTTCCCGGCTGTACTGTAAAGCCGTTTCCAAGAGGTCCTAAAATCCTTACCTTATCGCCCCTGACAAGCTTTGAAAATTCCTCTGTTCCCGTGCCTTCACCTGTCACACGGTACACGAGACGAATGGTGTCATCATCTCTGTTTATGCCGCAAAGGCTTATCGGACGCGGAAGCAGCTTACTCTTGTCGTATGAGTAAACCGATACAAACTGTCCCGCCTTTGCTGCCTTTGCAATTTTGTCTGTCTTAAGTGTGATGTCGTAGATGCCATTGCCAAGTGAGCTCTGGTCAACTACAACTGCAATCTCCTCAAATTTCTCTGCCATTTTATCTCCCTGGTTTCGTTTGTTAATATATTTAAGCTTTCTGAATTTCTGAATAACTTATTAACGATTTGCAAGTGCTCCTGAGATATCCTCAATCATATCCTCAACAGCCTTGCGTGATGCATCTGCAAAATTCTCTGCTGTGATGCCCATATCCTTGTACTTATCCTGCTTGTATGCGCAGATGATTCCACGTGATGAATTGACAATTGCACCAAGTCCGTCCTCATTGAAGAAATGAACAAGGTCTGCCCCCTTGCCTCCCTGTGCGCCGTAGCCCGGTACGAGGATGAAGCTCTTTGGCATTACCTTACGAAGAATCTTACCCTGCTCAGGGTATGTTGCACCGACAACCGCACCTACATAGCTGTATGAATCACCCATGCAGTCAGCTCCCCACTCTGCAACCTTCTCGCCTACCCACTCATATAATGGGCGTCCGTCAATCATACGGTCCTGGAACTCTCCACTTGATGGATTAGATGTCTTTACAAGAATGAAGATACCCTTCTTCTCCTCCTTGCATACATCTACGAATGGCTTGATACCGTCTGTTCCAAGGTATGGATTGACAGTGGCAAAATCCTCATCAAAGGTAGAATAGCTCTTGCTGCCGATCTGTACCTTTCCGAGATGTCCTGTGGCGTATGCAGCCGATGTTGAGCCGATATCTCCACGCTTTACATCTCCGATAACCACGAGATCCTTCTCGTGACAGTAATCCACTGTCTTCTGGAATGCCTTAAGACCCTCCACTCCAAACTGCTCATACATGGCAATCTGTGGCTTTACCGCAGGAATCAGGTCATATGTGGCATCCACAATAGCCTTGTTGTACTGCCAGATAGCCTCCGCTGCACCGGCCGGTGTCTCTCCAAGCTCATCAAATGCCTTCTTTGTGATGTGCTCAGGCACATATGAAAGCATCGGGTCGAGACCTACTACGATAGGTGCGTTTGTTTTCTTGATTTTGTCTACTAATTTGTTGATCATTCTTTCGTCCTCTTTATGCGTATTTTATTATACAGACAGATATTGTGATTATTAAATATCTGCATACAGTTATAAATATTTTATAGCATAAACTAAATTCTTGCAACCAAAAATATAATAGCAGGGAGTATAGCATTAATTGTTGCTATACTCCCTGCTAATTTCACCTTTACAGCTTCCATTTTTCAATCACACATTGATGTTCTTTTGTCTTTTTATCGTAATTTATTCCAACAAGAAGCAAATTACCCTTATAATCCTTCAAGGCTTCCACATACTGTCTCGACTTTATCTGTGAAATGGCGCCATCAACATTCTTATCATATTTTCAATAACAACTGCCGGCTTATCCAAATGACTCACTCTTGGAATAAAGCATACATCAGCAAAGCCTTTTCCTGTTGGTAATTCACGAACTATTGAGTAATACTCCCTGGCCGAATAAAATGCCAAATTAATTGTACAGCTTAAAGAATTCTCATCATTATACCGTAAAATAGATATCTCATTATGTGCCTTATCAATTCCGTCAGCAACCGCAGCACCATTCATATTCCACAAACTCTCAAGCAATTTTTGTGATGCTTTTATTGATTTTGATACTTCATCCCAATCCATTGTACTAATTGCATTAAGATATTCCTTTGACACCTCTCGATTTGGAATTGAAACCTCTTCCGTCTCACTATCATATGTCAGGTAGCCAAGATGTACTAAAAGTGTAAGCACATCATCCTTTGTGGCAAATGATGTCATGTCATTTTCAAATGTGCCTGTATTTATTTTCTCACTTTCACCGGCAAGCATTTTAATCACGGCATCTTTTAGACCATCCATATTCATTTGAATATAAACCTTGAGAGCCTCGTAAGTTTCAGTCTGATTCCAATAAGTACCAAATTTATGCTTTAGCATGGCTTCTACTACAGACTTCGGACTGTACATCGCATATTTCTTTACTCCATATTTGCTATGGGACACGAGCTTATATCCATTGTACCATGCCCTTGCCTCTTCAAAGTCCATATCATATCTGTCACACAATTCTCTGACCTCATCATCTGTAAAGCCAAAGTACTCTGCCAAAGCTCCCATATCTGTCATGGAATATTCCGTGAACATATTAAGAGCAGAATGTGAACCATATTTTTTAATCGGCAGTATACCTGTCATGTATGCAAGCGCTATATAGTCTTTATCCTTAAGCCAGCCTCTCAAAAAATCAAGGTATTTCTTCTGCGCTTCTTTATCCTGCGTAAATTCTCTAAACAGACAATCCCATTCATCAATAAGAATCACAAACGGCCTGCCTGTAGACATAAAAACATCCTGCATTACTCTCACAATATTTGACTTGTCCCGAAAAATAATATCCTTACACTCTATTGAAAAATCATCCGTAATGTATTCGCACAACATTTTAAGCATATCATCAACACTGTGTGTAACACTCAAAAAGTCCTGCATATTAATTTTGAGTACATCATACTTGTTAATATGTCTGTCATACGACTCATCATGACTTATTTTAAGGCCTTTAAATAAATTTTCTGCATCAGTCTTTCGACCATAATATGCTGAAAGCATATCCATGGCCATTGACTTTCCGAATCGCCTTGGACGGCTTACACACATATACCTTTGTAATGTATTTATACACTTATTCGTTTCTTTAATCAGACCGCTTTTGTCAACAAAAATCTCTGAATTTATCGCAAGCTCAAACGATCTTCCTGTCGGATTAACGTAAATGCCCAATGAATATGCCTCCCTGTTAATATGTTACTCTATATTATACCTGCTATTTACTGGTTTGCAACAATATTTATCTATTGTATTATTGATAAGCAACGTTATTGCTATAAAAATAGACTTAACTACTAATTCTACAATAACGCAGCATATTATGATTGTGTATAGATTCATATGCTGATATTTCAATTCACACTCCCACGAGAGGAACGACGGCAGGTACAGGCACAGCCACTAACCTTGCAGAATTTCAATCCACGTTCCCACGAGAGGAGCGACCATATTACACAATCGTTCGTATTCAGGTTCTTCAATTTCAATCCACGCTCCCACGAGAGGAGCGACCATTTCCAACGGACTTTGTGACGGCTTTTATGCCATATTTCAATCCACGCTCCCACGAGAGGAGCGACTTCACCGGGGACTACACCTTTGAGGTGACACTGATTTCAATACACGCTCCCACGAGAGGAGCGACACATAACGCCGGAACAGTGGGAACAGCTAAAGAATTTCAATACACGCTCCCACGAGAGGAGCGACAATGGGTGATGGCTATCAAGAGGTGCAGGAAGTAATTTCAATCCACGCTCCCACGAGAGGCGCGACGTCGTTAAAAGCCACGGAATATAAGTTAAGCATTGATTTCAATCCACGCTCCCACGAGAGGAGCGACAATTATATTCCAGATGAGTTTAAGTCGTACATTATTTCAATCCACGCTCCCACGAGAGGAGCGACCAAAGTGGCTTGTTACCTTGCCACCCTGATTAAATTTCAATCCACGCTCCCACGAGAGGAGCGACCCGTCCGGCGGTATTCTTTGCCACTTATAAGCGTTAATTTCAATCCACGCTCCCACGAGAGGAGCGACGTAAATCAGCCACACTTGCGTGAGCTTTGAACATGATTTCAATCCACGCTCCCACGAGAGGAGCGACATGTTACTTCCAAATGGCATATCAATATTCTGCTATTTCAATCCACGCTCCCACGAGAGGAGCGACTCAAATGTACAATGGCATTCAGTCAGTATACAAAATTTCAATCCACGCTCCCACGAGAGGAGCGACGAGGCAGTGGGTATGTTGAGGGACAAAGATACCTTATTTCAATCCACGCTCCCACGAGAGGAGCGACACAACAGGCGGAAGTTCAACTCTGACTCGTGCCATTTCAATCCACGCTCCCACGAGAGGAGCGACAGCAAGCGTATCTGACAAGCTCATCACGACTCAATTTCAATCCACGCTCCCACGAGAGGAGCGACTTGAGCCCCTGACTCAGGATACAGGCACGGAAATTTCAATCCACGCTCCCACGAGAGGAGCGACCATGCAACAGCATCAGGCCGCTGTGCATATATGAATTTCAATCCACGCTCCCACGAGAGGAGCGACAGCGTTTGGAATAGTGCTTTATATTATATCCAAAAATTTCAATCCACGCTCCCACGAGAGGAGCGACTGTGCCGGTCTAATCTTTGACAGCCTTCTTATTATTTCAATCCACGCTCCCACGAGAGGAGCGACCCAAGCCTGTTTGTCTGGTATCACAATGTATGTTATTTCAATCCACGCTCCCACGAGAGGAGCGACGAATGTCTACCTCAATGATAATAATGCTTTCATTATTTCAATCCACGCTCCCACGAGAGGAGCGACATCATGGACTGTACTTTATCCCATACTAATTTTATTTCAATCCACGCTCCCACGAGAGGAGCGACATCTGTCTTGCTGTATTAAATACATAAAGCCGGTTATTTCAATCCACGCTCCCACGAGAGGAGCGACTAGATACAATTTAAAATGCTTGATGTTTGAGAGCTATTTCAATCCACGCTCCCACGAGAGGAGCGACGACAAAATAAGTATATTTGATTATTATTATCTTATTTCAATCCACGCTCCCACGAGAGGAGCGACAGGAATCCCGGACGCAATTTTTTATAAATATAGATTTCAATCCACGCTCCCACGAGAGGAGCGACAGATATAATTATAATATATTAAATAATATATGTGATATTTCAATCCACGCTCCCACGAGAGGAGCGACTTGCCCCACTTGCACTGATGAGACAGGGCACGCAATATTTCAATCCACGCTCCCACGAGAGGAGCGACTGCAACCACAGCCATATGCATAACCATAAAGGTTAATTTCAATCCACGCTCCCACGAGAGGAGCGACGGCTTGCTTTTACCTCATAAGAGGATAATAAAATTATTTCAATCCACGCTCCCACGAGAGGAGCGACTGCTATTCTAACAACTGCATTTTTAATATTTGAATTTCAATCCACGCTCCCACGAGAGGAGCGACGTATGTATTAGATATATATATTTATGACATGTGTATATTTCAATCCACGCTCCCACGAGAGGAGCGACTAATTGGAGGGTAATGTACCCAATTACTATAGAATTTCAATCCACGCTCCCACGAGAGGAGCGACGGCGATGGGTTTGTTCTTGAGCAAGGATATAATATTTCAATCCACGCTCCCACGAGAGGAGCGACAAATGTACGAGTTATTTTTGTGTAGTGCATACGATATTTCAATCCACGCTCCCACGAGAGGAGCGACAGCAATATTGCACAAAAAATTTGTTTATTTTTATACAATACCGACAATAAATATATAATAAGATAAATAACAAGTAAAACCAAAAACCTATTATTCATTTTATTGTACAAATTTACAAGTAATTTCAGGTGCGAGACAACCGGTACATTCATGTTTACTTATCTTTCGCACCACATTTTATAATATCAATGTCTGATCAGCAGGAATCCCACGGTCAACACCAACATGTTCTATCTTCGTCTGATAACGATTTCCTAAATAATAGAATCTGAGACTATCCACATCTTTATCAATAAGATCCGTTAATATGGCCTTTAGCATCACACATTGAGCATTATCTAGTATACATTCAAACACAGAATTCTGAACTCTTCGCCCATAATTTACACATTGTTTAGCTACTTTTCTCAACCTGGTTTTTCCTTCAGCAGTTTCAGTATTCACATCATATGTAATCAATACAAGCACGCCATCACCTCATTTCCATAAAAATACAGGGTACTCATCCAAATCTCCCCTTAAATATCTTGCCAACAGCATTGCCTGTACAAATGGAACCATTCCCCATTCCACCTTTTCATTAAGATATGGGTGTGTAATAATCTCCTTTTTCTTGTTTTGCCATTCTGATAGTAATTTTTTACGAATATCTGTATCCATCAATACAGCACCGTTTTCTTTTTTTGTAAAACTCTTGCCATTTACAATCTTTTTATTAATCAATGATAAAACAAATCTATCAGCCATGACTGCTCGCAATTCTTCTATAAGATCTAATGAAAGTGATACTCTACCGGGACGTTCCGTGTGCATGTAACCAACATAGGGATCTAACCCTACAACCTCTAGCGCTGATGTAATTTGAGTTGTAAGCAATGTATACGTAAACGACAACATTGCATTTACATTATCAAGAGGCGGACGCCGATTTCTCCCTTGAAAGAAAAAATCTTTCTTTTGTTGTAAAATCAACTCATCAAATACGCCAAAATATATACTTGCTGCTTCACCTTCATATCCTCTTAACTGATTCATAGACTGTGAATTTTGGATATAATCAAGAAATTCTTTCAGTTTTATAGATGCTTTTTTTACCTTATCCACATCTATCTGCATTGAATGATCTCTAATTGCTCTTTCTAGAACCCATCTTGAATTATACACTTTTCCAAGAATACAGTTTTTTGCGATTTCCAGGCACTTTATATCTTCACTACTGCTTTGGAATTGTTGTTTCCTTAGCACGACATTCCCCTTAACTTTGCCTGAAACTCTTGCAAGAAATTTTCCCTGTGGTGTCAGATAACAAAGAGAAATATTTCTATCCGCACAAGCTCCCATTAATGCCGGACTTGTTCCTCTATATCCAAATGAAATTATTGCTTCGAGATTGTGTAAAGGTAATCTGCCTATTTCATTTTTATCATCATATACAACAACATTTTCTCCATCCAACCCCAGATAACTATTTTCCGATGTAACATACAATGTATTCAATAATTTCTTCATAACGTTTCCCCCAGCATCTTATTGATATACGATTTCACCGAACCACTTTTATCAATCTTTGGCATACAAATATCTTTTAAAGAGCAAGATACACACCTTTTCGACGTTTTGACCTTAGGTGTATAATTTCGATCATAATAATCATGCATTTCTCCAAATATTTTTTTCACTTCATCCCGAAGTTCATCTGTAAACACTATCGGTTTGCGTCTTCTTGTCTCACCATAAAATATAGCACCCTCCGTTATTTTTGTTGAAAACATTTCTTCCAGACACATAGCCTGCGCCATTAGCTGAAGTTCATCTTCGTTTGACGCTTTGGGTTTCCCCTTTTTGTACTCAATTGGATATAATGAATAGGTTCCACGATGTCCATAGAGCTTCACTCCATCTTCACATTTGTGAAATTCAACAATATCACACTCCCCACTCACACCCATGCTTCTTGAGGATACAGGAAGAGCTCTGACAACCAGAATATCTTTTCTCTTTTCTGTCAGATATGGATCATGCGCTTTTTTATGCATAAGTTCGCCAATAACAGTATGTTCATTTTCAGCCCACTGCTGCTCAACATGAATAAGCGCCCATTGTCTTCTGCAAAATTTAAAATGCTGTATTCCAGAAATCATCAGATAATCATCTTGAGAATATTCCATTAAATCATCCTTTTCACTTCTACCGTATCCGGTATCTCATCATCATTAATAGTAACTGTATAATCCTGATATTTTCTTGGATATTGTATATCATCATTTTTCTGCACTTTAACTGCATCAAATAATTTATAAGCAGGACAGTCACCAAGCTCTTTACTATGCTTAAAAACAATAAGCTCACGAACTGCCATCTTTCCTCTTGCAGCAGAATGGTCATTTTCAAACATATTTATTATTGCATTCCATAACAATTCTAGATCTTCCTCAGAAAATCCAGTAACTTTTCTTGCAAGATTTGCTGAAATATAACCTTCTACACGATACAAGCCATATGGAACAATACTCTTTCTTCCCATCTCGTTACTCTTATTCTCAGCATCTTTTTCTGTTGTAATGGCAACTCTCGTAATAGTTACCTCCTGACTAATAACAGGATCAATACTTCTTGCAAATCCAAGCTGTACAGGACCTCTTACCTGCCCACAATTCAATGAAGCTTTAACAAAAGTCGTCATTACAGCACCAAATGCACGAATATCATAAAAATTTCTGCACATATAATCCCTTAATTTTATATCTGCATCCTTATCTGACTTTTTTAGTTTTTTTAATGCTTCTGTAACCTTTTTATCTTCATCATCATTTATACCAAGACTTTTGCATGCCTCCCTGTCACTTCTGTTAAGAGGAACATTCTCCTTGATATAAATTTTATATCCATCTTCGTCCTCCTTCACAGTCTCTATGTAATTTCGGATCTTACGTTTTAAGCATACATCAGTTACAATTCCTAAGCCACTTTCCGGATCAATTCTTGGCATATTGCCAGCATCAGGATCCCCGTTAGGATTTCCATTTTCAACATCAAATAAAACAACAAACTCATATCTGTTTTTAATAACCTCTCCCATTTATTTGTCCTCCTTTTTTTCATACTTCTTTTGTGTCTGATGATAATATCCCAACATGAATTTTCCTTGTTCTTCTAAAGACAAACTCCGTGGAAATAATACTAATTTTTTCATAAGGTTTCCTATTATTTTTTCATAAAAAATCTTAGAACCGCTACCTTTTTCACGCTCAAGTTTTTTTATATGACTATTTTCTAATTTAAATAAAATTGGAAAAACAGATGCAGGCGTAGCGCATGCTGAATTAAAATACCTGTCTTTAATTGTAGCATTTATTCCCTGATTCGCCTCCTTTTGGATTGACTCCAAAACTGAAAATAATCTTCCCAATATGTATGCAGTGTCATTGCATGTTTCTTCTAATCCCATGTAGTTTTCTCCTCGTATTATATAGTAGTAGTTTTTATAGACC
>ULTI01066650.1_pt1 | contig 22657 bp, 20 predicted proteins | sample 1957291 | NCBI WGS metagenome assembly ULTI01 (sample SAMEA4835725, study PRJEB28245) | human gut metagenome | biome: gut microbiome; material: fecal sample | place: Denmark | collected 2008 | reverse complement strand
CAGCCAGTACCGCAGCCGAGGACGAGCCCGACTTCTCGAAGATTCAGTTTCGCCAAGATGTTTTCCAGGCCTTCACGAAAGGTTATCTTGCTTCGGCCCGATCCTTCCTCACCCCGCTGGAGATTCAGATGCTTCCCTATGCCGTCGTGCTCTTCCCCTACATGCAGAGTGTGCGCTTCCTGTGGGACTACCTCAATGGTGACGGCTATTGGAAGGTGCAGTATCCCACCCACAACCTTGTCAGGGCTCAAAATCAGTTTGAATTGGTGAAGCGTGTCGAAGAGGCCATGCCAGCCATCAAGGCTTTTATCAATTCTCAGTTGAATTGATCCTGCCGTGGCTACTTTGTATAAAACGGATCCTGTAGGACTCTATTTCATGTAGGAGTGTCCCTGCAGGATTCTATTTCATGATTTGCAGGTAAGTACCCACCTTGAATACTTTCAAAAGTAAAAGGGAGGGGTTCTTTCCTGTCAGATTGCGCCTTATCAGCGTGGCAAGGGGACTATAGAGTTGTCTTGCCACGCCAAGCAGGTGCTTCCGCCGAAGCATCTCCACTCCGTCGAGCAGCGGACTGTAGCCCTCCAGCACTTCGCGATAGGCGAAGAGGGTGTGTAGGCTCTCCTCTACCTTGTTGATGTATAGTTGGTTGCTCTCCAATGTATGATAACCGACGGGATTGTCAATATGGAGGATGGATGCGCCCGCCTCCTCCAGCGTCTTTCCGAAGAGTACGTCCTCATACCCGTAGGTCTTGATGTCGGAACGCAAGGGGTGAGCCAGCATCAAGTCGCGGTCTATCATGAAATTGTTGGTTCTGAAGCAGCGGAAGGGGGTCTTGCTCCGAGCTTCAGCCGAGAAGCGCGCCAGACTGTCCAACTCATATTGGTAGCGAAGGCCCTGAGGCTGGGAGAGGCCGTCCACCATCGAACCGCCACAGACCACCTGCGCCTTGCCGATCTGATGGACGTAGCCCCTGATGAAACCGTCTGGGATGAAGAGGTGGGCGTCGATATAGAGCAGCCAGCGGTATCGTGCCTCCTGGGCCAGCCGGTTGCGTATCGCTGCTCGGCCTACGTTGTGCGGTTCCCTCACCAAGCGACAATGGTCGAGGTGCAGGATCTCTTCGTTCTCGCGCACTACCGCCTCGTCCGTACTGCAGTCGTCTGCCACGACGACCTCATAGCATAGGTCTTCTGCCACCGACAGAGCCTCCAGTTGGCTCTGTAGGGTGCTCACCTGCGATAAGATACGGTCGTTGTAGGTAGGAATCAGTACAGATATTTCGGTCATAACGGACGCAAAAGTACGAAAAAACAAGCAGAAAACCATCTGTAAGGGCAGAAAATTCCATCTCTCAAAGAGAAAAAATGCCAACCATTTGTCTATTCGACAGAAAGTTAGTACCTTTGCAGCCGCTGTCACGAGTTGGCAGCATAAAATTCAATCCACATTAAAGTACAATTTTAAAGTAATGGCAACAAAGATCAGACTTCAGCGCGGTGGCCACAAGGGCTATGCTGTTTATCGCATCGTCATCGCCGATTCGCGCGCGCCACGTGATGGCAAATTCACTGAGAAGATTGGTGTGTACAATCCCAACACCAATCCCGCCACGGTAGATTTGAATTTCGACCGTGCTCTTTATTGGTTGGAGGTTGGCGCTCAGCCCACCGACACTGTGAAGAACATCCTCAGCCGTGAGGGTGTCCTCTTGATGAAGCACCTCCGTGTAGGTGTGAAGAGAGGCGCGTTTGACGAGGCTACCTGCCAGAAGCGTTTCGACGAGTGGAAGCAGGCCAAGACCGCTGGTACCGAGGCCTTCGCCAAGAAGCTCGCTGATGACAAGAAGGCTGCTGCTCAGAAGGCCCTCGAGGAGGAGAAGAAGACCAACGAGGCTATTGCCCAGAAGGTTGCAGAGAAAAAGGCTGCTGCCGCTGCTGCTCAGGCTGAGGCCGAGGCTGCTAAGGCTGCAGAGGAGACTGCTGCTGAGGAGGCACCCGCTGAGGCATAAAGCTTCTTCTTTTTAAAGAAATTTTAAGAGGAGACAGGTTCCTATCATAGGGCTTGCCTCCTCTTTTTGCTATGCTCGGTACGAGTCCATCTGTCATGTACCCGGGCCTACGGTTATTTTCCAGTCAGAATCTTCTTTGCGTTTTCCACTCGTTCCTGCGTTGGCGAGTTGACTCCATCAAGCGGATAGGGAATTCCTAATTTCTCATATTTGAAAATTCCCAGCGTATGATAGGGCAACACATCGACCCGCTCGATGTTGTCCAGCGTGTCGAGGAAGTGGCGCAGTTCCTGCAGCAGGGCGTCGTCGTCCGTGATACCAGGCACGAGGACGTGGCGGATCCATACCGGTTTCCGAATGTCTGATAGGTAGCGTGCGCAGTCGAGGATGTTTTTGTTGTCATATCCCGTCAGTTGCTTATGTCCCTCCGGTCGGATATGCTTGATATCGAGCAGCACCGTGTCGGTGTAGCGCATCAGTTCCTCAAACTTTCCAAACCACGGTTCCCTTCTTGTGAATGGTTGTGCCGATGTGTCGAGACAGGTGTTGATGCCCCGTTCGTGAGCCTTGCGGAAAAGCTGAGTGAGAGCGCCCATTTGGAGCAACGCCTCTCCACCACTCACCGTGATGCCACCCTTGTCCCCCCAGTAGGTGCGATACCGTGCCGCCTTGTCGATCAGGTCATCGACCGAAACGGTCTCTCCCACGCCCGTCTTCCATGAGTCTGGATTGTGGCAGTACTGGCAGCGCATCTGGCAGCCTTGCAGGAATATCACATAGCGAATGCCTGGTCCATCGACCGATCCGAAAGTCTCCGTGGAGTGGATGTGGAGCATGTCGTCGTTGACGCTTGTTGGTTGATTCTTCATCTTGTTTTTTATAATGAAAAGGCCGCCTGCCCAACACGATTTGATTAGACAGACGGCCCAGTTTTATTTCTCATGCCTCCTTTTTCTTACCCTTTTCGGCAGGAATCAGAGGACCAGTGTGCTTACAGACGCTCGTGCGACTGACGTGCGATCACGTCGAGCTGCTGCTCACGGGTGAGGTCGATAAACTTCACGGCGTAGCCAGAGACGCGGATGGTGAAGTTCTGGTACTCTTCCTTCTCCGGATGCTCCATGGCGTCCTTGAGCTTCTCCACACCGAAGACGTTCACGTTCAAGTGGTGCGCACCCTGTCCGAAGTAGCCGTCCATGACGTTCACCAGCGTGTTGGCACGCTCTGTGTCGTCGTGGCCGAGTGCACCCGGGTTGATGGTCTGCGTGTTGGAGATACCGTCGAGAGCGTACTCGTACGGCAACTTAGCCACAGAGTTGAGCGAAGCGAGCAGGCCGTTCTTCTCTGCGCCGTAGCTCGGGTTGGCACCCGGGGACAGCGGAGCCTGTGCAGGACGTCCGTCCGGCATCATGCCCGTAGCCTTGCCATAGACCACGTTGGAGGTGATCGTCAGGATAGAGCAGGTCGGCTCTGAGTTGCGATAGGTGTGGTGCTTGCGGATCATGTTCATGAAGGTCTTCAGCAACCAGACTGCAATCTCGTCAGCACGCTCGTCGTCGTTGCCATAGCAGGGGAAGTCGCCCTCGGCCTTGTAGCCGATGGGGAATCCGTTCTCGTCGCGCTCGATCTTGACCGTAGCATACTTGATGGCGGAGATAGAGTCAACCACATGGCTGAAGCCGGCGATACCCGTGGCGAAGGTGCGGCGCACGTTGGTATCGATGAGGGAGAGCTCTTCAGCCTCATAGAAGTACTTATCGTGCATGTAGTGGATGAGGTTCAGCGTCTTGACATAGACACCTGCCAGCCACTCCATCATGGCGAGGAAGCGGGGCATGAACTCGTCATAGGTCAGCACGTCGCCGTCGATCGGACGGTAGTTGGGGCCACACTGCTCGCGCGTCTTCTCGTCCACACCACCAGAGATAGCGTAGAGGAGACACTTGGCGAGGTTGGCACGAGCACCGAAGAACTGCAACTCCTTACCCGTCTGCGTAGCGGAGACGCAGCAGCAGATGCTATAGTCGTCGCCCCAGATAGGACGCATCACGTCGTCGTTCTCATACTGGATAGAGCTGGTCTTGACGGAGATCCAGGCAGCGTAGCGCTTGAAGGCCTCGGGCAGGCGTGGGCTGTAGAGCACCGTGAGGTTGGGCTCCGGAGACGGACCCATGTTGATCAAGGTGTGGAGGAAACGGTAGTCCGTCATCGTCACCATGGAGCGACCGTCCATACCCATACCACCCACCTCGAGCGTAGCCCATACGGGGTCGCCGCTGAAGAGCTGGTTGTAAGACGGGATACGGGCAAACTTCACCATGCGGAACTTCATCGTCAGGTGGTCTACCAGCTCCTGTACGTCGGTCTCCGTCAGCACACCCTCGTCCAAGTCGCGCTTGAAGTAGATGTCGAGGAAGGTCGAGATACGGCCCACGGACATGGCGGCACCGTTCTGCGTCTTCACTGCGCCAAGGTAGCCGAAGTAGAGCCACTGCACGGCCTCGCGTGCGTTCTGTGCGGGCTTGCTGATGTCGAAGCCATAGAGCTGTGCCATCTCCTTCAGACCCTTCAGCGCCTTGATCTGCTCAGAGACCTCCTCGCGCAGGCGGATCACCTCGTCAATCATCTCGCGGTCGCCCATGGTAGCCAGATCGTGCTGCTTCTGCTCGATCAGGTAGTCGATACCATAGAGAGCCACACGGCGGTAGTCGCCTACGATACGGCCACGGCCATAGGTGTCGGGCAGACCCGTGAGGATGTGGTTGTGGCGCACCAGCTTCATCTCCGGCGTATAAGCGTCGAACACACCGTCGTTGTGCGTCTTGCAATATTTAGAGAAGATCTCATGCAGTTTCTCAGAGGGCTGATAACCATAGGTCGTGCAGGCCTGCTCAGCCATCTTGATACCTCCGTAGGGCATGAAGGCACGCTTCAAAGGCTTGTCAGTTTGCAGGCCGACCACCTTCTCCAAGTCCTTTGCGCTCTCAGAGATATAACCCGGGCCGTAGGCAGTCAGGCTTGATACTACCTCGGTCTCCATGTCGAGCACGCCACCTTTGGCACGCTCTTCCTTTTGCAGCTTCTGCAACTCGCCCCAAAGCGTGTTGGTAGCGTCGGTTGCGCCTACGAGGAACTTCTCGTCACCCTCATAGGGAGTGTAGTTGTTCTGGATGAAGTCGCGAAGATTGACCTCAGACTTCCACTTGTTTCCTTTGAAACCTCTCCAAGCAGTTTTCATGCAGTTGTCGTTTTTATGATTTAAAAATTCGATTGTTTCATCCCTTGTCCAATGGCAACCTCCTTTCGGATTGTCACCATTTTTATAGGTCTAGTACATTGATTCGGTCTGCAAATGTAGCACTAATATTCGGAGCGTGCAAATATTCACCTGAAAAAGTTTCATCATGCACCGCTTTTTTCTGTTTCGGGGGGCAAAGTGTATATCAAATGATAACTTTGGTTACATTTGCTTTTCCTTACAATCTGTTATATAATAGGGAGAAAAACAGGGCGGGGGAGGAGTTGTAATGGCTATAAAACGCGTTTTCCGTCAATTCACTAACCATTTATCATCACTTTCCAGTTGACCACATCTCTTTGCCCGTCACTCCTTTTTCTTTGACCATCAGGCAGTAAGCATCCTGTGGATACTTCTCTCCGCAGCCAGGTGTCTCCTTTCCGTCCATCAAGCTCTCTCGTCATTGTCTTCTCCACCCCTTTCGTTATGTCGATTCTCTGACCACGGTTTCGCCGCGCAATGCGATTTCCTCTGTCTTTTTATTGTTGTCGGCGAGATGCTCCATCAGCAGTCGGCAGCTTTCCCTTGCCATCTCTCCGATGGGTTGTTCTACTGCCGTCAACTGGGGATGAACCAAGGTGGCCAGGGCGGTACCGGACATACAGCAGAGGGCTACGTCGTCTGGAATGCGCATCTTGTGTTTTTGGAGCGTGCTCTTGGCTCCCAGCACGGCAGTCTCCGTAAAGCCAAAGACCGCATCGAAAGGAATGTTCTTTTCCAAGTACTGCTCCATCACCCTGCTGCCATCCTCGGCCGACAAGGCTGGCTGCAGGATGTCTTGTGCTTGATATGCTACATGAAACTTTTCCAGCGCGTCTCGATATCCCCTTTGGCGTTCACGACTGTTTCGGATATAGGCGGGGCCGGGAATGTGAAGAATGTGCTTGTAGCCCTTGCGCAACAAGGCCTCCACCATGAAGAATGCCATGATGTAATCGTCCATGCGTACCTGTGACGCCTGCACTCCCTCCACGGTTCTGTCGAAAAAGACGATGGGAATGCCTCTCTCTATCACCTTATTATATAGGTCCACATTCTGATCCTTGTCGCAGACACTCATCAGAATGCCATCCACCCGCAGTTGCTCCATCATCAGGAGGTTTTCCCGTTCCTGTTTTGGATTCTCGCTGGATATGGCTATCATCACCTTGTAGCCTTGCTTGCGCAGGATGGCTTGCACCTCGTTGATGAAAGTCATATAGAAGGTGGTGATGATTTCGGGAATGATGATGCCGATGTTGTGGGTGCGCTGCTGCCGCAGGTGCACGGCCAGGTCGTTGCGATGATACCCCATTCGATGAGCGGTTTTCATGATCTTCTGCAGGGTCTCTGCCTTCACGTTGCTTGTATCTCCCGAAAGAGCTCGGGAGACTGTGGACTTGGAGATACCCAACTCCCGTGCTATATCCATGATGGTGACGTATTTTGCCATGCAGCTTGCGTATCTTGGTAAATGTGCCTGTAAAGATACACATTATCTATGAAAGCAGCAAAAAAAACTGGAGATTGTTTTAGGAACGGTTGCGAAAAATGGGAACGGTTGCGGGAACGGTTGCGAAAAAATAGTCCATTTTTTTTGATCATTGTTCTGTCAAATCATTCTAACTTTACACCGTGAAAAGAGGAAATGACCTAACAAGAGGTGTTGTCCCTTGGCAATCGTAAGATTAACGACGTGAAGAGTTACCAACAAGACTACGAAAGAAATATGAAACAAGAAACCTACCTTCATGCGAGTCGGTCACAGAAAGATCACTCGCAAGAGAGCAATTTACAGGGGAAGGTCCCCTTCGTCAGCAAACTCGCCTATGGCATGGGTGATGTGGGTTGCAACTTCAGCTGGATGTTCGTCGGCAACTTTCTCATGATTTTCTACACCGACGTGTTTGGCATCAGTATGAGCGCCGTGGCAACCTTGATGCTTGTCTCCCGATTCTGGGATGCGATCAACGATCCCATCATCGGCACGCTCACCGACAAGACCCACACCCGCTGGGGTCGATTTCGCCCTTGGCTGCTCTTCGGAGCTCCTGTCACGGCATTGGTGTTAATACTCACCTTCTGGGCTCATCCCGAATGGAGTCAGACTGCCAAGATCATCTATATGGCTGTGACCTACTGCATCCTGGTGCTGGGATATACTTGCGTCAACCTGCCTTACGGCACGCTCTGCGGTGCCATGACACAGGATATTGACGAGCGGGCCAAACTCAACACCAGTCGTTCGGTGAGCGCCATGATGGCTATCGGCGTGATCAACATCGTGACCGTGCCGCTGATCAGTTGGTTTGGTGCAGGCGACACCAAATATGGCTATTTTGCCGTGGCGGTGCTCTACGGCATCATCTTTGCCGCTTGCCATCTGTTCTGCTTCCACAAGACGAGGGAGGTAGTGGAAGTCCCCGTTGGCCAGAAACATCCTTTGGGTGTGCAGTTACGGGCCGTGATACAGAACAAACCCTATCTGCTGGCCCTCCTGGGACAGTTGCTATTCGGCTTTATCCACTACGGGCGCAACGCCGACATGCTCTACTATTTCACCTACGTGGAAGGTTCGGCTACGCTCTTCTCCTACTATTCCATGGCCATCATCGTGCCGAGCATCATAGGTGCGGCCTGCTTCCCTCTGGTATTTGGAAAAACGGGCAACAAGGGCTTCACGGCTGCCATCTTTGCCTTCCTTACTGGCATCACGATGATTGGGCTCTACTTCTTCAGTCCCAACGGCAGCGCCATCATGTTCTATCTGTTCTCGGCATTGTCGTGGTTCTTCTTCTCGGGGTTCAATACGGCCATCTATGCCATCATCCCCGACTGCGTGGAGTATGGCGAGTGGAAGACGGGTATCAGAAACGACGGATTCCAGTATGCCTTCATCTCTTTGGGCAACAAAATCGGTATGGCCCTCGGCACTTCGCTTCTCGCCATTGCCCTCGGCAGCGCAGGCTACGTGAGCAATGCTGTGCAAAACCCGGATGTGCTGCGCATCATGCACCATGCTTTTAGCACCATCCCTGGAGGCTTATGGATCATCACTGCGGGCTGCCTCTGTTTTTATAAGCTCAATAAGAGACAATACAACCAGATCGTGGCTGATTTGGAGAACAAAAAGAAGTAGAACGTTTTCGTTAAGCCAAATGAGCAGAATAAAGCTCGCTTTAATTATGCCATGGCGAGAAAATGAAGGATGAAATCCAACCTTTTCGTTAAGCTAAATGAGTAGATCGGAGCTTACTTCAGTCATGCCATGACGGGAAAGGGCATCATGTAAAACCAACGGGATTTTTTATCTCACAAGCATCACAACAACAATTTAAAATCATACAATTATGAGACAAGCAATTTTGGTAGAACCCAAGCACATCGAATTCAAGGAAGTAGCAGAACCCAAGGCAGCAGATCTAACTGCTCACCAGGTCCTCGTCCACATCAAGCGCATCGGTATCTGTGGAAGTGAGATCCACTCTTACCACGGTCTTCACCCCGCCACCTTCTATCCAGTGGTCCAGGGCCATGAGTATTCGGGTGTGGTTGTGGCTGTAGGCAGAGCTGTGAGCGTCTGCAAGCCTGGCGACCACATCACGGCTCGTCCACAGCTGGTCTGCGGCAAGTGCAATCCTTGTAAGCGTGGACAGTATAATGTCTGTGAGCATTTGCGTGTGCAGGCTTTCCAGGCGGATGGCGCGGCCCAGGACTTCTTCGTTGTGGATGACGACCGCGTGGCAAAGTTGCCGGAAGGCATGAGTCTCGACTATGGAGCGATGATAGAACCTTCTGCCGTGGGCGCACATGCCAGCAATCGCACCAATGTGAAGGACAAAAATGTGGTCGTGAGCGGTGCGGGCACCATTGGCAATCTTATAGCCCAGTTTTGTATCGCGCGTGGCGCCAAGAATGTATTGATCACCGATGTCAGCGATCTCCGTCTGGCGAAGGCACGCGAGTGTGGCATTCAGCATACCCTCAATATCACCAAGAAACCCTTGAAGGAGGCTGCACACGAACTCTTCGGCGAGGAAGGCTATCAGGTGGGATTTGAGGTGGCAGGCGTCGAGGTCTCCATCCGGTCTCTAATGGAGACCATCGAGAAAGGCAGCGACATCGTGGTCGTGGCAGTCTTTGCCAAGGACCCAGCCCTCAGCATGTTTTATTTGGGCGAGCATGAGTTGCGACTGATCGGCTCGATGATGTATCGCCACGAGGACTATCTCACGGCCATTGATTATGTCAGCAAGGGCATTGTCAACCTCAAGCCACTTGTCAGCAACCGCTTCGCCTTCGAAGAATACGACGACGCCTATCAATTTATTGATAAGCATCGCGAGACAAGCATGAAGGTTCTCATCGATTTCGAACAGAAACCAGAAGAGAAGAAGTAGCCTTCGTCCGCTTTTGCCAACCAGTGTGGATGGTCACTTTCCTTCATTCCCCAAAAGGCCTTAAGGCGATCCGTCGCCCTAATGACCGTTTGGGGGATTTTTTCTAGACTATCTATCACCCTGGTTGGGCGTGCCTGTGTTGCAAAGGTACGGGCAACTAATGACAGTACCTCCCGCAAGCACTCTCATAAGATGAAGTTGAAAAGATAACCCAGTAAAACGATGAACAGTGTGATGGTGCCAAAAAACACACCAATGAGGCGCCATGTCATAACCTTCTTGAGTAGTGTGGCTTCTGGTAGCGACAACCCCACGACGCCCATCATGAAGGCAATGGCGGTGCCAAGCGGGATGCCTTTGGCCACGAATACTTCGATGATGGGCACAATACCCGCAGCATTGGCATACATAGGAACTGCCAGCACCACCGCAAGGGGAACTGTGAACCAGTTGTCACGGACCATATAGTGCTCGAAGAATCCCTCAGGTACATAGCCGTGCATCATGGCGCCGATACCTATACCAATGATGACATAAATCAGTACGCTACGCACGATGCCCCATGCTTCACGGATAATGGCTGGTAGGCGATGTGTAAAGCTGACGTGGTCGGTCTCCCATGCCTCGGTCTGTTGTGTGGACCGCTTCTGAGTCTGTTTCACCCACTCGCTCAGTAGCGGTTCCAGTCGCATCCGCCCCAGCAGGACGCCGCCGATCATGCCCAGCAGGACACCGCTGACGACATAGATGACTGTGACCTTCATACCGAATGATCCGAGAAACATGGCTACGGCCACTTCGTTGACCAGCGGTGAGGTGATGAGGAAGGCGAAGGTGACGCCCAGTGGTATGCCGCCTTTGACAAAGCCGATGAACAGCGGAATGGACGAACAGGAGCAGAACGGGGTGATGGCGCCGAAGACAGAAGCCAGTAGGTATTGCATTCCGTGGAGCCGATGCGTCATGAGAAAGTTGCGCAATCGTTCAATGGGAAAATAGGCGTTGACCACGCCCATCAACGAGCTGATGGCAAAGAGTAGCAGCAGAATCTTCACCGTGTCGTAGATGAAGAAGTCGAGCGCAACGCCGAGATGCGACGTTGCGTCGAGTCCCAGCAGGTCGTATGTTATCCAGTCGGCCAGTTGCTGTATCATAAGCCCAACGCTTTTCTGACATCGGCCTCCGTAGGCACGCTGCCCTTGATTTTCACTTCGCCGTCGACGACCACTGCGGGAGTGCTCATGACGTTATACTCCATCACGCGCATGATATCGGTGACATACTCCACTTGGGATTCAATACCACAGTCGCCAACCACCTTGTTGACTACGTCCAGTGCCTTCTTGCAACGACTGCATCCAGCGCCTAATACTTTGATTTCCATTGTTCTGTTTTTTTTATTAAAAGTAAATGATGTAACATTCATATAATCCTACCATGATGAACAATATGCTAACAATGATCGTTGCCCACCGCTCTATGTTTTTCAACCAGCCATAGAATCTGCCTACCTTTTGCATACTGAACGCCAGTAGCCAGGCGACTATGATCACGGGCAAAGCTGTGGCAGTGGCAAAGACTGCGGGCAGCAGGTAGCCCATCGTGGTTGTTGCGGACATGGGGATAAGCATACCGAAGTAGAACATGCCGCTCGTCGGGCAGAAGGCCATGGCAAACAACACGCCCAAGAGGAAGGCGCCCCAACCACCATGTCGTTTCAAATTCTCAGCATTGTTTCCTTTGAAGCCGAACTGAGGAAGCCGCAGGCGATGACTGGCAATCATCAGCACTCCTATTACGATCAAGGCTGGGCCAAGCAGTATCTCGCCCCATTCGCCGATAAACTTTTGGATGCCGAACATGGACGCGCCCCGTCGGAGAATCATGATGAGTACCATGCCAAGCAGAGTGTAGGCTGCAATGCGTCCTGCGGTATAGAGTAGTCCGCTAAGGAACACACGACGACGGTCTTCTACATCCTTGCCAATGTAGCCGATGGCGGCAATATTCGTTGCCAGCGGGCAAGGAGAAATGGCTGTCAGCAGACCCAGCAGGAATGCTGTCAGCACGGGTGTCGTGCTGTTTTCAAGCAATGTCTGTAACCAGTCCATAGACCTATTTCAATGCAGTTTTGATTTTTTGTGTTACGCCAGCTTTGAATACTTCTGGCTGTCTGCGTGAATGTGCAAAGGCATACTCAGTCAGGTTCTCCGCCTTTTCCTTTCCGTCCTTGTGGCGTACAAGGAGCAAGGACGACCAGGTGACTTTGTACTTCTCAGCCATTCGGGCATTCTCTCTTTTAGAAATGTCTATCACGCGATAGACCACCTTGCCTGCCTTCATTTGTCTGGCGAAGTTGGCTTTCAACAGTTCGTTGGTGTTGCGCTCGATAGAGCGGCACGTCATACAGCGCTGTTTGCTGTGAAAATAGATTACCTCGACATAGTCCTTCGCTTGCTCCGCGTGACCTTTGGTTGGTGCGGTGTCTACCTTCTCACCACAGGCCAGCACAAGGAGGCTGACCAACAATAAAACGAATCCTTTTTTCATTTATAAATCTGTTTGTCGTTTGTAAAACTACGAACACAATAAGGGCGATTGTCCCTTATGCTATGATTGTATCTTCAGTATCCTATTGATCTATTTACTGCAGCCGCAGTCTGTTTTTCTCGTTTCTTGGTTAAAGAATTCCTTGAATAGCATGTTGGCCAACATCCAGTTGTCACGGTTGATGCAGTACTTCACCTTTGGCATCTCAATGGTACCCTGTATCAGTCCAGCGTTTTTCAATTCCGATAGATGCTGTGAGACAGTGGCTTTGGCTATCGGTAGCTCTTCGTGAATATCTCCGAAATAGCACTGCTCCTGTTTGGCCAAAAACTGTAGAATAGCTATCCTTGCAGGATGGCCCAATGCCTTGGCAAAGCGGGCTAACCGCTTTTGTTTTTCCATATATACTTTTTTGTTGTCCATATATTATCATTTGTTTTGTGTTCGCAAAGTTACGAACGTCATATGTGCGTTGCAAATAGCTGTTCGTATTTTTACGAATATTTAACGGGCGTTTGCTGCTACTTCCTCCAGTTTGTCCAATTATCTTTTTCATGTATATATATAAGGCATACATGTGCTATGCGGCCATAGAAGGCTCTAAACGCCGCATATTTAGCGGTAAAAATGAAATAATAATCTCGAACCACTAAACAATTACGTAAAAAGCCTTATTTTTGCATATTGAAAAAAAGAAGACAGTAAATATGGAGAAGCAACCTCCAATATGGTCTTAGATGAATATGAGGAATGCATCAATTGGAGTGCCTAGTCGGTACCATTTAAGTGTTACTCTGGTGTCAGCTGACTGGAACCGTAGTACCAGTAGACTGAAACTCCAGTACCACCTGAATGATATGAGGCGAGGTACTGTCTCTCCCTGGAAATACTTGATTCTGCGCGTCACCTTTTTCAAGGGAAAGATAAATAGTAAATATCATAAAAGAATTATAATTAAGTAAATAACGAATATGAAAAGTTTTGCACCAAAACCATGGATAGTACCTATGCCCGTGCTGATTATCGGCACATATAATGAGGATGGCACCCCAAACGCAATGAATGCTGCGTGGAGTGGACAATGGGACATGAAGGAAATAATGATTTCCATGGGCTCGCATGTCACAACAAAGAATTTGGATCGCAATGGCGAGTTTACTGTAGCCTTTGCCACCAAGAACACAATGGTGGCATCCGATTTTGTAGGCATCGTATCTGCCAAAAACGACCCTAAGAAGATGGAAAAGACAGGATGGAACATCGAGAAGGCAATTATGGTAGGCGCTCCTGTTTTCACAGATTTCCCTATGACTCTGGAGTGTCGCATCAAGGAGAAATACGATGAAAGCGAGACAGGCTACTATCTTGTGGCAGAAATCGTCAATATTCTTGTGAATGAGAAGTATCTGGCAGAAGATGGTAATCCAGATATGGAGAAGATGGAACTGATAGTCCTTGACCCTATTCACCATGGCTATATCCAGTTGGGTGACAAAGTCGGCAAGGCTTTCGCAGATGGTAAAGCTCTGAAGTAACAACATGGAAACAGAAAGAATTTTACTCCGACATTGGCAGGAGTCTGATGCGGAGGCTCTTTTCAAGTATGCCTCCGATCCAGACGTGGGGCCTCGTGCAGGATGGCCAGCACACAAAACGATTGAAGAAAGTCTTGAGGTAATCCGAACATACTTCAATAATGATACGACATGGGCGATAGTGCTGAAAGAAACCAACGAGCCTATCGGTTGTATGGGCTATTACACACACGAGAGCAGCAACATACCTATTGGAGAGAACGATTGCGAAGTTGGCTACTGGCTTGGTAAGCCCTATTGGAACAAAGGTATTTGCACCGAAGCACTAAAGCTTATGCTTGACTATTGCAGCAACGTGAAGCAGTTCGAAAATATCTGGGCAGATCATTTCACCGGAAATCCTGCATCAGGAAGGGTCATGGAGAAATGCGGTTTCTCTGACACCGGAATGCTGAACAGATGCAGCCAGCTCGTGGGTGGCGACAAGAATATGGTTAAAGTGTTTAAGTACAAAGGATGAATCTAGGTTTCACGTCGGTTACGCGAATGCCGAACTGTGCCACCTCCTGCGCCAGAGTCTCGCTGATGGCCTTGACGGCATGTTTCGTGGCACAGTAAATGCCCGACAAGAGCCCGATGCTGAGAGAGGTCGGTAAACACGAAAGTAGGAGATAAACACCTATGATTAGTGTTTGCCTCCTACTCGATTTAGGGTGTTTATACTTTATTCTTTATTAATTGATGTATTTCTTCCCGTTCTTCACCACGATGCCCTTGTAGGTCTTGCTCACGCGTTGTCCTGCCAGATTGTACATGGCATCACTGCCCGTCGCAGTCCGGTTGCCACTGTTCGTGCTGTCAATGTTGTCTGTCACCGCATCCGTGTAGAAGAAGCGGGTGATAGGCTGTTCCAGTTTCGGCGTGCAATCGTCGTTTACGTAGGGCCAATCCACGCTCTCGGCATATTCGTCGAAAGAACGCCTGTCGCTGAAGTACGACATGGCTTTCTTCGGCATGTCGGCATTATAGAAGAAATTGAAGTCGAGGGTATTGCAGCATTCTGTTCCCTCGAAAGTGAACGTAAGGAGCAGGTTCTTGTTGCCACTGTAGTTGATCGGCTTATCAAATGCGATCTCCAGTTCGCCGTTGCCGATAAGGTCGTAGAGTTCTCCAGCATACTCCATTCCTGCCACGGCGACCGTCGCATCCTTGTAGTCGTAAAACATATACAAGCCCGCCTTGTCGTCGTAGTCGAAGTTTGCATCATCGATCTCCTGTGCCCAAACTTTCACGGTGCGAGGGTACGTGCCATAGGCACACTCGTTACGGAAAATGAAGTTCACCTGGGTTATCGCCTTGCCACCCATTTTGGCAAGTTGCTCCTTGGTGTAGATAATCTGCGAACCTGTCATGCTGTGCGAGAAGTTGGTAGGCGCTGCGGCCCATGAGTATCCGTGCCCCACATACACATCGTCTCCTGTGCCGTCAGCGAGCATCTTGTCGTATTTTCCCAAGGTGATGCTGTTTTCGGGTTCCGGAGTCTTTGTCATGATGATGTTCTTTGTCGTGTCCTCTCCGGGTGTGAAGGTCACGTTCTCCTCGCTGTAGTCCTCGCATCCACCGCAGGTCACCTCCAGCGTGTAGGTCTTGTCGCTTTTCACGACTTTGATCCTGTAAGTTCCATCAGTACCCGTCGTTGCCTTATACACCAACTTACTGTCGTCAGTTGCGGTCAGTTTTACCACAGCGCCCTCTTGGGGTTCTCCGTCGCAGCTTACGGTTCCTGTCGCCACCGATGGATATTCTATTTTTCTCATCGTGATATCTTGCGTCTTTGTTTCACCCGAAGCGAACGTATAGTGGTCGATAGTATAGTCCTCGTAGCCCGCTGCCTTGGCTGTGAGGGAGTATTCCTTATCTACATTCTCAGCCTCGATGTTCAGGGTGTATTTTCCTTCTGCATCGCTAGTCACCTCGTACTTCGTTTCTCCGCTTGTCAGCGTCACGGTAGCACCCATGATCGGCTCTCCGTCGCAGCTCACGATTCCTGTCAGTTCAGCCGGCTTCACCTCTGGCTTTGCCGCCTCTTGATAGGTGAACTGGGTGAGAGGCTGCGCCAACTGGGTGGCATGCGACACAGTGTAGCCCGCTCCTTTGGCGTAAGGCCAGTCTTCCGACTCGTGGTAGTCGGCAAACGTCACGTTGTCGCTATTGGTACTCATGGCCATGTTTTCGGCATCAGTATTGTAGTAGAACTCGATGTCGCTACTCGTTTCTGCCGTCTCGTCGCCATCGAAGGTGATGGTGACAAGCAGGTTCTTGTCGCCGCTGTATGCGAATGCCTTGTCGAATGCCAGATTCAGTTCTCCGTTCAGACAGTAATAATCCACAAAGTCCGTGTCAAACGCATAGTCGGTCAGCACCTTCTCTGCATCGTTATAGTCGAAATAGGCGTATGCCTTCTTTTCGTCGTTGTAGGCGAAGGCATCATCGTCGATCTCCTTCACCCAGACATTGATCGTCCTTGGTATCGCAGAGAAAGAACTTTGGTTATAGAACACGAAGCTCATTCCCTTGATATCCTTGCCGGCCATCTGTGCCAACTGCTCTTTGGTATAGATAAACTGTGATCCCGTATGCTTAACATAAAACTGTGTTGGCGCTATCATCCACCAACTTCCTTGATAGCATTGGTCTTCGTTCCAGTCGCCAGCCACTACTTCCTCGTAATTGCCCAGCGATAGCGTCTGGTCATCAGCCATTGCCCTTGTCAATCCCATTGCAAGAAGCAAGAGGATTAGAATACAATTTAGCTTTTTCATCATTCTCTGTTTATTATAACGCTTTTTGTTTTGTCTTTGAACTATTCGTTTGTTTCATGTTCACTATTTCACCACCACTTTCTTGCCGTTGTGGATGAAGATTCCCTTCGACGGGTTGATCACCCTTTGTCCGGCAAGATTATACCAGTTGTTGTCATTAGACTGCTTACTGGTAGAGAGGATGTCCTGTACGCCGTCAGTTTCCGGATGGTATATTTCCGATGTGCGACTGTTGAGATCCACCTTCACGAGGTCTGTGAACGGACTCACCACGAAGGTGTATGGTACCGAACCGTTTGGCGTGCTCCAGTCAGCGGCCGAAGCATAGCAGTCGTAGTAGAGCACCCTGGCTGTCGTGTAGCGTGTGGGAGCCTGGATGGTGCATGAGGTGATAGAGTCTTTCGTTTCAGCGTCCACGGCATCCACCGTTTCGTTTCCGCCTACCATGTAGTTCACCACGTCACCTTTCTTCAGCGTCTGCTTCACCTGGATCCGGTCGAAATAATCGGGACGTCCAGCCTGTGCCGTATTGTTGATCACGGAAAAGAAGAGATCTTTGCATCCATTGTCGAAATCAAGCTCCACGTCTGCGATGCCCGTTGCACCACCGTCCACCACAGCCTTTGCAGTTTTCACTTCTTTGCCGTTGGCGCCATGGCTCTCCACCCTTATTTCGTCCCCATCGCTGCAGTAGGCGCTAATGATGATTTTATATTTACCATTGTTACCGCGCAAGTCCATATAGGGCGAGTAGATCAGTCCTGCCACCATACTAGAGATAAAGTTTGGAAAGCCGTATGCGCTCCATCCGTAGGTGTCAGCGTAGTCGTACGCAGAGAGATCCACGTATTCCTCTTCGCCTCCACCTGGTTCGATGATGCTTCCGAAATCAATACCGTTGAACCCTTCGTCCATTATCGTCACATCGCCGTCGGCCCTCACCTCCTTGCGATCGTAAACAAATACACAGTAGCCGTCGGCATTGGGCACCGCTCCCCAGTTTGCCGTAAAACTACTTGATGTGATGTCGGTTGCCACTTTTGTTTCTGGCTTATGCAAAGTCAGTTGTGCCGATGCCGCAATGGCGATCGTCAGCAAACAGATGGTTGTGTAAACCTTTTTCATTTTTCCTATTTTTTTGAGTTGTTTTGCTTTCTGTTTTTTGTGGAAGGTTTATCTCACGATGATTTTCTTCCCGTTTCTGATATAGATGCCGTGTGTCGGCGTGGCGACCACCTGCCCGTTGAGGTTGCGCCATAGATTGTCCCCTTCTTCGCTGCCTACGTTGATGTCGTCGATACTGTCAGTGCCTTTGATTACGATTTGAATATCCCTCGAGACATTTTTGTAGCTTGCCGTGAGGATTTCCGTTCCACCTCCTTTTATCCTTGCTGTGCCGTCAGTCAGGATTTCCACCAGACCGCGACTTGCCTTCCAGGCGACTTTTGTGTTTTGATCGTTGCCCAGTGAGACCCTGAAGTCTTTAGTCACACTGTTGAGGTTGTCACCGTCTGCAAGTATTACGGGTGTGGCGTACAACACGGCCATGCCACTGTTCTCCAGTCCGTTCATCTTCGGTCGGGGCAACATATCTTCGGCATATACCCAGTTGCTGCCAAGTGTTTCCTTCTGCCTTTCCCCCAGCAGGTCGGCAGTATTTCTTTCCTGTGCTGGTATGGAAATCGAAGAACAAGCAGTCTGTTTGTCGTACACCACCTCTCCGATATCTGTCGGGTTGGCATTGCCAATGCAACCAGAAAAGTTCTCGTTGCTGAGTATACCGAAGTTCGCTATGCGGTGTACCTTGTCGTTCCACATCGGGTTACCGATGGTGCCAGCGATCCTCATCGTGTTGGTGCTTTCCACATATCCGTAGTTTGCCACGTCACAGATCGTGTTTCCCGTCTGCTGCCCTGAATAACCGATGACTCCACCCAAGGCGCAGCCGTCGCTCGCCACATGCCCAAAGTTGGCACAGTTGCTTACGGTTGCCCCCTCCATGCTTCCTTCAGCTTTGGATATGATTCCTCCGATCACGCCGCCCACACAGGAGAGTACGGCCGTCGATGTTGAAGTCACGTCCGCATAGTTGCATAGATTATACAACACGGCTTCATTGGTTGGATTGGCGACGATACCACCCACGTAGTTGCAGCCTACGACCGATCCGCTCACAGCGAGGTCGTGCACGGCGCCACTCTTCACGGTGCCAAACAGTCCCACACAGTTTTCGTTCGGCATGTTTATATCCAGCGTTATGCAGTGTCCGCCGCCGTCAAAGTCTCCCTTGAATAGTCCCTCATAGCCGATCGTGCCAGTGAAAGGCCCGGTGATGTCCTGTGTCAGCCTGAAGTATTTTCCGTACGTCTGCTGTTCGCCGTTTGCACCTGGCTTGTCGGTCATATTGCCCAGTTCCTCCAGGTCGTTTACATTACTTATCAGGTACGGGTCGTTTTTCGTTCCGTACCGCCAGAGAAGGTCTGTGCCGCAGCTACGTTGCAGAGTAGCAAGGCCCCAAATAGTAAATGCTTTTTCATTATGCTTGTTGTTGTTAAATGATGCCGTTGCTCATAGATGTTTCCTATAGGCTGATGGTCAGCTTCGCCATGTAGAAGTTGCTATTGCCGCTGCGATAAGCAGTATGCCTCCAGTGGGTTGCCGCCGTTAGCGCCTTGTCTTTCCATATCTTGAAAGTATATTCCACTCCCAAGCTCATCTCCGTCTCACCTCCACCCATATATTCTTTTATGTTCTGCAGGGTGGCAGCGAGCAATTCGTTCTGACAGTTGTATATGTCCAGTCTTGCCGCCAAGTTCTCTCTGCGCCTTATCTTTGCCTTTGCACACACCATGTTCTTTGCGTTGGCATGAACGATGCTTGCCGTTACCCCCATCGTAAGGTCGCTGCTCTTCAATAGGTTCCCCGATGTATGATGGCTGTTTTTGAACGAGGCGCAGGCGATCTCTGGCTCTATGTTTACATCAGTCTTTTCCGTCCAGTTGACGTTCCAGAATCCTTCTGCCTTGATTTTTTCGATTTTTCCGTCGTATTGCTTGCGACTGCCAATCTGTGGGTATATGTTTCCCGTTGCGTCTCCGAATAGGTTGTCTATGCCTTTGCGTTGCGCAACGTTTCCGGTCAGCCTCACCCCGTAGTCCTCGTTGTTGTAGCCGACGGCCCCATCCAGAGAGTTGACCTCCAGTCTGTTCAGCGGTAGTCGGTTGAGGTCGGTGAGTACTTTCTCTTTCCGTGTAAACAGATACCCTGCCGAGGCCGACCAGCCGGTAGTCTCTTTGCTTGCCATACTGATCTCCGCCCCTATACTGTAGCCCTTGTAGAAGCAGTTCTTTCCTTGTCCAGAAAAGCGAGTGAAGTCGTTGCCGATTCCTGTCAGGTGATATACCATCTGCGTTCCGAGTTCGTTGTAGAAAGCCAGCTCGTTGGTCTGCTTATACTTTCCTGCTGTTGCCGTCAGTGCCACGCTATAGCTTCCCCAGATGTTGAGTCCGATTCCGCCTTGGGCATACAAGTCGGCCACCGTATTGTTGGGTCGAGGGTCACGGTCGCGGTATTCCGACAAAGTCCGGTATCCCAAGTCCACACCATAGCATGTCTTTCCGTGTCGTGTGGAGTATCCCCCGTCGAGCCGATAGCTCTCGTAGTTTTGGTCGCCCCCTTTGGCGTCGCCCATGACATACGGGTATAAGAGCAGGAAATCACTCGTTTCGTTCCACGTCACGTCATATTTCTTTCCGTTCTGATAGGAAGCCTTTCCCCACACCACACTGTTCGCACCGAGCTGCTGGAAGGAGGAAGCTTCCATACCAAACTGTTTTCCGCCGCGTCCCAGTTGCGGTATCCTTGCTGCCGCTGCTGGTTCCGTCGTTGCATAGACAGAGAATTCCGATATCGACGGTGTGTGCAGATAGTTTCTCATTGCGGGACTTGCCAGTACTTCTTGTCTGAAGCGCACGTGTCCCGTGCTATATACCTGCCTCTTCCAAACGATGCTATCGTTGGCTGCTGTCATTGCCACCGTGTTGAGGAGAGCGACGGGCAGTATTCCTGCCTTGATACTTATGTTCATATATGGATGCTTCTTCCTTGTAGTCACTATGAGCATTAGGTGTCTATATACCGAATGTATGGAACGGGTCCGCCTTTGCCCTTGGCTCAAAATCCTCCGCGGAGTTGTTTGTGTCCATCAGTATGGCTCTTTTGCCGTCCATCGAAGCTACTTTGCGTCGCACACTCTTTCCGAAGCGGCTATCATCAAAGTTAAACTCCGAGTTATAGGTGAACCCGCGGTCGAGGGCTGGCGATGTTACGATCCATTGAAATCCAGCCTTGCTACTCATGTTTACGGCGTCCAGAATCCAACTGTTTGGCAGACGGTAGCTTGTGCCTGTCATGTCAGCCTCGCCGGTCTGCCCCGTCAGATGGTAGTTGTAGTTGTATAGGTAGTCCAAGAGAAACGTATTCTTGTCGGTGTGCATCCTTGCCAGGGCGTACGACTTGAACCCTTGTGTGTGCGGACTCCACAGAGTCAGTGTGCTGCAGTAGATCTTCTCAAGATTCGGCACCTTCGGGTTGTCTATGTCCGTAAACTGGGGATTGGTCGATTCGTCATACCATTCGTAGTCGGCCGTGGTCATATTCCAGGAGTTGGGGTTAGCCACCGTGTGGTCCACGGCGTTGTCCACTATCAGCAGTTTGCCACCCGGCTGCACGGGCACATCGCGCCCAGTTCCTGGAATCATATACATTGCCGCCACGGCCATGTCGGTATCCATGATGTTCGGTTTGTATTCCTGCTTCATGGTGGTCAAGAAATCGCTTTCTGCTATCACGAGCGAGTCAGCGTAGAGCACGTGGTCAGTATTGTTGTAAATTACAAAATACTTGTCAGCATAATAGTTGCTCCCCTGTGCGTTTACTGTTCCTGCACAGAATATTTCCGCCAGTACGAATCCCTTGTAAGCGATGTCTGCCGGATCCTGGTCAGGTTGCGATACCACTTGCAGCGCGAGGTTCACGACGGCGTTTTCCTTTGATAGCGTCGTTCCGTCGCTATATGCCGTCACCTCTACCGTCTTCGCCACTAGGTCGCTGTTTCTGTAGTTCAGTTTTCCTGTAGCGCTGATTCTGTAGTAACCGCCATCCACGCTATTCAGTGTTACCGTCATGTTTTCTGCTGTCGAAAAACTGAAGGCTGTCTCTTTGCCGGTGTTGATTTCTGTCAGTGTCAAATGGACATCCGTCATAGTCAGTTCCTCACTATACCCTGCAGGAGTAGTGAACGAGACGCGGATATCTGCCGGCGTCGTGTCTATCGACTGCACGTCGTCGTTGCTACACCCAGCCAGTGCCAACATGCATAAAGCAATGAGCATCAAAAAATGTGATGTTTTCATATTGTTCTTTTTTTTATTGTATCAAATATTGAAATTAATTTCCATACCGAAAAATGGCTTCGACGTCCTTCTCACCGTCATACCACTGTTGGTGGTATAGTCTGGCATGTAGTCGATCATACGGTTCACAAAGAGAGCCAGTTTCATCCACTTGCCAAACTCCTTAGTCACTTTCAAGTTCAGAAACATATAGAATGGCACTTTCTGCTTGAGCCATGCCGCATCGTTGTATCTGTTGATGAGCCATTGTAGATAGACATCCTGTTTGCTTTCCTCTGTGAAATCGTGTATCTCTCCGTTGTTGTCGATATATTTCAGTGGTACACCGCTGGTCCGGATCGATTTTGATGACGTGAACCACATACATTCGGCCGTGAGCGAGAACGACAGGGCGAGCTTAGGGATATAGGTGTCCGCCATGATGTTGGTGTTGAGTTGCTCCCGCACGCTTCCCGCCTTATTTTCATAGTAGCCGATATAGAGGTCGTTCACCGGTGTGCCGTCCACGACGGCAGTAGTATTGCTGCGAAACATCGGGTCGCTGTTGGTGTAGGTGGTCTTGAACCATGCCCCGTTCACGGTCAGCCGTGTCTTCAGCATCTCGAAGCGCTTGGTGGCCATCTGCCATTCTACGCCCTCTTTGAT
>ULTI01014203.1_pt1 | contig 22865 bp, 28 predicted proteins | sample 1957291 | NCBI WGS metagenome assembly ULTI01 (sample SAMEA4835725, study PRJEB28245) | human gut metagenome | biome: gut microbiome; material: fecal sample | place: Denmark | collected 2008 | reverse complement strand
AATTCTAAACTTATTTGCTGCTGTTCCTCTGCTGTTAAAGCCATTGCAGCATAAACTTGTAATGTATTTTCCATAATTCAAATCCCCCAAATTTATTCTTGAACGGAAACTTGATTCATGTTATATATCAAATCTATTATTAAATCAAATTTTTCTATTTCAAAATCCAAATTAACATATAATTCGTTAAGCATATACTTATTAATTAAATCGTTAATTATTTTCAGCTTATTAACAGGCACATTATTACTATTTAGTAATTCAGTTATTGTATCAACAATATAAGCTTCGTCCGAATGCAACATATTCAATTTATTTAAAAAGCTTATAATAGTTACACTTTGTAAATATTCTATAGGAAGTATAATATTATCATTAATAACCATTTTTTTCAGATTAACATCACCAAAAATATTATTTAATACATCTACATACTTTATTTTTTCCTTAGGATTCATCCCTATATTAATCATAGCTGTTTTGATTGCCAGCAAATCTGAAGTAGAATATTCGCCCTTTGTAATATCACAAAAATCTTTTGCAAGGCATACAATTTTAGCCGCATCATCTAAATCTGAATAATCTATACCGTTAAATACTTGATATTCGACAGAATTTACCCAATTTAATACAGCTTCATTTCTCTTTGCCTGACCAGATATATTTTCGGAACGTACAAACTCACTTCTTACAGTTTTAAAATATTTTATTAACAAATTAGAATATTCGCATTTGCTTTCTCCTTGCATTATATTAAGCCTATTAATAGCTGCTGTAGCTACATCAAATTGTAATAACTCTTCCGCAGACAATACTTCAAGTAAAAACTGAGCTGCAAATTTGAAATTAGTTTTGTCCGTTTTTAATTGATTCAATACATTTTCATTATCCTCAGCCAAATTTTTGGCAAATTGCTGCCATAAAGTGCTTTTTAATGCTTTATCATAACTAGAGCCTTCTAATAAAACTACATCAAGAGCAATAAATACCAATGTATTTATTGCTCTTATATCATTACGGTTTTCCTCTACTACATTTGCAATTGTAGTAGTTAAGGTTTCTCTCACTTCACTATTAATTTCTTGCACACTTATAAATTCTAATGTTGCAGCCATTTTAATCACTCTCCTAATAGTTCTGCAATTTCAGCATTTAATTCTTGACGTTTAGTTTTTATTAAATTTAATTGGTCACCAGTTTTTTTCTCCTGATTTTTTGTATTTATTAGTTTTTGTTCTGTTTGCATATTGATAGCATTTATGTTCTTTGTTACATACCAAGCTTTTTTTGCTTCTCTCTCGCCTATATCTCTACCTGTTATTTCTCTACCAATTTTTACAGGATCTATTTTTCGTGGTTCAAGAATTTGCTGTCCATTCGCTATGCGTTCTTCCATTCTTGCTAAAGCATCAAAATATAGATTTTCGTCAGGTATTTTAATACTACTTCTAAAAGCAATAATATTTTCAATAATATTTCTTAATAAATCATCAGCAAACTTATCTCTATCTTCGCTTGCAAACATTTCTAAAAGTTTAAACTGACCTAACGCTACTTTTAAATCATCCATAGCTATATCGACTTCTTCTTGAGATAAAAGATATTCTTGTGCTAAATCTACAAAGTGTTTATTTAAAATTTCAACCATTTTTAGTGCATCGTCTTCAATGAAATGAGATAAAGCTTTATTAGTACCTTTACCAGCCGCACTACCCGCTGCTGCGCCACCAATCAAACCTCCGGCCCAATACCCTATAGCTGCTCCTCCAGGCACTGGAACTAAACTGCCAATAGCAAAACCAATTTCTGAACCAATACCAAAACCACCTGCACCACCGCCCAAACTAGCAACAAGTGTAGTCATATTTTTAAATAATTGCTTACCTGAAATTTTACCATTGAAACATTTAGAAATATCATTTGCAGACAAAACTAAAGTCATAACAGCCATTGTTATAGCATTACTAGCTAACAATTGTCCGGCTCTTTCAGTAAGTTGCTGTGATGTTAATTTTTTTAAAGCTTCTCGCCCATAAATATTTGCACCACCATCTAAAACACGTACTAAAGCCTCTTTACTAGCCTTGCTTTTAAAAACTGTTTTTACCGCTGTTTTACCAGCAGAGCGTAAAGAAGCATTCAATCCTGTTCTTACTAACTGAGCACTTATTACAGACGTTGTAAAGGTAACCCCGCCTACTTGAATTCCTGAACATAAAGATTCTTCTATTGCGTCTTCATAATTTTTGCCTTCCCAAACAGATTTCGCAAAAGTAATAACAGTTGTAATACCAAAAGCACAAGTACAAATAACAATGCCATGTACAGCATCGAACGTCAAACTTTCAATAGTACCTGCTTTAGCAAGATTTTTTGCTTGCTGATAAGTCAAATGCCCTTTTTTAACAAGCTTGCGGGCATCTTTTTTAGCATTTTTTGAGTTTTCATAACCAGGTACTTTACCAGCTTCGATCTTTTTGGCCATTTCTTCAACAGCTTCTTCGTACTGGTCTTTTGGTACTTCTATAGGCATAACATTACCATCAGCATCAAAATATTTAAACTTACCAGAATTCTTATCAAACCCAGCATTAATCGAATCTTTAGCTGTTTGACAATATTTAGTTTGCATATACTGACCATTTACTAGTCTATCAGGTCCATTTTTCTTATTATCGTTGCCAACAACAGTAGCATCATTACCATGCAATTTATCAATAAGATCATTCCCCTGCTCAGCAGCATAACCATGTCCCTGACTTCCATGCAAACGTTCCAACTCGGTATTGTGGGCAGCCGAATTAAAGTTTGCATTAGTATTACCTGATGATGTTTTGATATTAGTATTTCTTTTTGATTTTAAATCAAGTTTCATATCTATCACCTTATAATTAATTAAAATGAATATCCAAAACGAGCTAATTGCTCTCTAACTTCATCTTCTTGCTTTTGTAAATCATTACTCATTGTTCTTTCTATAAACTCCGAAAAAATATTCTGCATTTTTTTACTATCGTTTATAAGACGCCATAAAGTTACGCCAATTCCACCAATATCAATTTTTTTATAATCATTACTTAAACCAACATAACCAACATTTATAATTGATGATAAGGTATTAGAATACATTAAAACTTTTCTTGTGCGTGCTTCATACAGCTTATTGTTATCTAAGTTTGGATTAAACCATAATCTGTGAAAATACCAAACAATCCAATTTATAAGCATAGAAAGTAATGCACCTTTAGCTACACTCCAAGTATCTATTCGTATATTCTTATCCATTAGATACTTGGAAATTTCTGGACTTAATGTATTTAGAAACGGTATAGGCAAACCTTGTTTAGTAAAAAAATCTGTCCCCATATGTATAGAATGTTTTAACAAGGATACAACTAATACCTTAGGTTTTTCCTGTACAATATCCGTCGTCCATTCAAAAATTTTTGAAATATGTGTTTTCGCATAAATCTCTTGATTTTTCACATGATAAGAAGGATACCATTCTTTTAAAAGTTTTTTTACATCCTTATCTATTTTAATTTTTCCTTCATCAAAATTAATTATTCCATTATTTACCGTAATAGTATTAGTTGCTATGTTCGCTGTACCAACTATCCATCCAGCAATTGGATCATGACCTAATGCTCTATATCTATGAGTAGTTCCTGATAGACCCGTAGTAAAATCATCACCATATATTTTTTTAAATCTATCAGAACGAACAGTTGCATCATATGGAACAGAAAAATCTGTAATTAGTTCTTTAATAGTCGTGGGTATATACTTTGAATTATCTATTTTTTTCTTTGCTTTTTCAACTAATTTATCTGGTGTTGATGCTTTATTAAATTTTAATGTTTCATTTGATAAAATACTCCATCGTAACACCTGCAAAGCAGAACAAAATACAAGTATCTTTAAATCTAAATCAGTTAAGGCAGTTTTATATTTGAACTCCTGAACCAATTTATCATATTCTTTATCTAGAAGATTTGAAGCCTTTTCAGTTTCAAGTTCTGTTGGAAGTAATATTTCATCTAATGACCTACTATTAGGATCTAGATCAAATATCCCTCTTTTTTTAGGTTCAATAATCATACTAATAACCACCTATTTATTTTCTGCTCTCATAATAAGGCATCCACTGATTGTTATAAAACAACTCTTCTTCTTTTGTAGGTTTGTCGCCACAAGCAAAAAGTATATTTCTTATTATCTCATCAGTTTCATTTAACTCTTCATATTTCATTTTCTCTAAATATAAACTTTTTATTTGTTCAAAATTAGGTTTAGTTTGATAAACCATTAAAACTTCTTTTTGTACATATTCCTCTTGAAAATGTAAATCACCAAAGACCTCTTTTATTGCTTTATCATCATTTTCGGACCAAGCTCCATCTAAATTACCAATATATAAAGCTAATGCAATACCGCTAGCTACCCTAATAATATGATGCTCTACGGATTCATTAAATTTTTTTGCTGTATCAAAACATCCTTGTTTATAAGCAATATTACTACCTGTTTCAAATCCATCTTTATGACCGTTTTCAAATCCTTTATTTTTACCTATTACATACCCTGTACCAGATGCTACTATTACGCTAGCTGTTCCTATTATTACTTTTTGTACTCGTTCATTAGTTAATGCCTTTTTTCCAGCTTCAAAAATAACTTTTAAAATTGTTGGGTTTAACATTATTCTCACTCCTACTTTTCTTATTAAGACGACATCATATAAAAAATCATTTTGAATCATCCATTAGTTCCACTGCGGATTATTGACAATTCCTGCAAAAACCGGCTGCTTATCAACTTCATCATATACAATAAAAAAATATGGTTTATCAAAAATTAGTTCTACTTTCTCTCTTATACATATAGTGATTGCGGCATCTGTAAAACTCCAGCCTTCTGTACCATTTTCATCAACTATAATACCAGTCTTTTGAGCAATATTACTTAAATACAAGCCAGTTTCCGATGAAAAACCTTTTGATAAATCTGCATTTAAATCATATATATTTTTTATCCCCATAGTTTTTAATGCGCTATCAAAGTTTATCTCTGCATCTATTTTAAACTTTGGCATAGTAAAATAAACATCTTTATCTGCAATTTCCAAGCCTACATTTTTTATATTTTCGCCAGAACCACAAATATAACTGTCATTTCTATAAGCCGGCTTTATATCATCAAAATCAGGTATATCTTGCCAGCAAATTTCTCTATTATCCTCTTTTAACATTAATGCTATAAAACTATATCTTCTATCTGCATAAGCGTAGCTAAATCCATGTATATATTCATTAGAAATATACTTATCTGCCATACCTTTTACTGCTTCTACTTCTTTTATATCATTTTTACTATTTTTAAATGAGATATTACCTGCTTCTGCTAGTTTATGTGACCACTTACTATAAAAATAAACTGAGTTCGTTACTTTAACAGCTTTATTTTTCATATCATCTTCATTAACAGCATTTTTAATATGCCCGCCTGTATGTTCTTCAATAAAATCATTAGCCTCTTTCACTATATCCTTTAAATTACTTTCGCTATAAAATAAATTTTTGGCACTATATTTTGTCTGAAGTAGCTTATCATATTCATTCTTAATTTTTATATCTAAATCTTTATTTATCAGCAAAAGATTCCCACTTAATAATGTATTTTTTATTTCATTATTATCTGCTTCTTGTATAGAAGATAGCGCACCTAACCCTGCTCCCAAAATTCTAGGAATACCTTTAGATTTTACTTGCACTATTTTCGCTTCAGGCTTAATTGCCGTTTTTTTATTAGAAGAAGTTGCTTCATTACTAATTACATTTTCTAACTTCCAGTCAGCCAGTTCAGTTTTAGTTAAGCCACCAGCAGCATCATATAGCATTCCTAATACTTGCCGCAAACCATAGTGACAGTATAAATAATTCCCATTACTATCATATTTTATATTTTTTAATACTTCTTTTACTTTATTCATTTAGGTTCGCTCCTTTATGAACAGTATATATTTCTACCATATCCCCTTGGCTGCGCAGCCACATATCAATACCTTTGCCGAACACTTCGGCTGAAATTAAATAGCCATTTTCATTCTGCTGTTCAATTTTGGCCGTTGGTAAGCGGTCTAAAACTGCTTCTACTGAAGGTCCTTTATACCAGAATTTTATTTTTTGCAGTTTACCGCCGTACATAAATTGTACGCGCTTGCGGAACTCGCCTTCTTCAAATCTGTTTTGGTATGGCACGTTAAAATGCCTATCAGTTACGACGTATTCCTTTATACGGTCTATCCTGTAAATTGTCGGAAACGGATCGTTTTCCACTTCAAATTTTACTTTTTCGCTCTGTTCATCTTCGTCAATAAACCCTACAAGGTAAAAATAAAATTCAGAGAACATTATGCCTACCGGTTTGAGCACCCGGCTTACATCATCACCTTTTTGCCGCATATAGGTTATTTTAATTTCTTTATGCTCCCTAATCGCCGCAGATAAGTTCCACATTTTTTCAAGAATTGCTTTTTTGTGCCTTGGCTCTACATAATGGTATTTTTCGTTTGCTATTAAATCTGTAACCTGCCGCCTGTTTTCCGGTGGTACGCAGCAGGTTATAAGCTTTTCTAATATCGGGAATAATTCTTCCTTCGTAAGCGAGCGGCTTTCTAAAAGCACTTTTAACACGGCAAAGGTTTCTTCGTTGGTTAAAAGATTTCTTAGCGGCGGTACAAGGCGGTAGGCGTTCAATTTTCTGTCATAAATAAGTTCCTGTACCGCACCGGTTGTTTCGCTTTGATTAGCAAAAAAAGACCGCAGGTCATCAATATCACGCTGTATAGAACGCAAAGAGCAGTTGTATTTTACTGCTTCCTGCGCTTTATACAGTGCTTTGCCTTCGGCAAGCTGCGCGTACATGGACATTAAGCGGTCTTTAGCTATTTTTAAATTATCTGATGTAGTTTGCATTATATTACCTCTTGAACAAGTAGTTTTGTATTATTATCATACAAAACTACTTGTCCTACCCATTGGCTATGTGCATAAATTTATTTCAATATTTCCCTGTAATCTATATCCATAGCTTTAGCTATGAACATAATATGTTCCAGTTTAAATTCTCCTTTTCCTCGTTCCATGCGGGATATAGCAGTCTTAGGAACTGATGACCGCAAAGAAAGCTGTCCTTGTGTAAAACGGTTCACTTTGCGGTAATACATTATTTTGGCTCCTATTCTTTTATGTTCATTTAAAATTGCTTCCTGTAAAGACATTGTAACCATCCTCAGCCGCAGTAAAATACAACATTTAAACTTATAAAAAATTAATCAAATAAACATGCCCGTCAGATATTTTCTGTATTGCTTAAAAGCTGGTTTACATCTATATTTAAAGCATCGGCAATTAAAAGCAGGGTTTCCAAAGAATAACTTTTACCTTTATTGCCGCGTTCTATCTGCCCTAAATACGTTCTGGTAATGCCTACTTTACTGGCAAGGTATTCTTGAGTATAGCCGCGCAATTTACGGTAATATGCAATTTTTAAGCCTATTATTTTATAGCGCTCTTTCAACATATCATACATGCCATACTCACCATCCTTATAATTATATTTTCTCATATTTTAAATTTTAGTAGGTTGGTGTATAGTTATCATTTTTGTGTTTATAGTTTTCTTTTAATTTTTAATGTTTATTATTTAGAAAATCCCACAAGGCAAAAGGCCTTGTGGAATAGTTTTTTTACTTTTTGATGATAATTTTTAAAATTTCATAAAGAATTTCTATTATTTTTTCTTTATCCATAATTTCCTCCTATGCTACTTTATTTGTCTGCTTCTGGCAATCCATGCAAAGCGGATGTCCAAATTTGGCTACTGAGTATTCAATCACTCTGTCGCTGGCGATAACTTCTCCGCAGCCTGTGCAGGTTATTTCATTGCTTACCGGTACAGGTTTATTTTTTACCTTTGCTTTATTAGCGGCAGTTTTTTGTTTTGCAGCTCCACTTTGCGGTTCAGCATAGTTATTCTCGTCAGTCTTACTGTCTGCTTCGGGGTCATCGCCAGTTGCAATGCAAAAGCTGAGCATATAGGCGTACTTGGTGGCTGCTGTTTGTGCCTTCATTACTGCCTTATCACCGGCGTCTTGACCGCTGCCTATACCGTAAATTTTTACTTCTTCTCCGCTGTCGCTGTCGATAAGTGTTATTTCTACCTTCACTGTTGCCAGATGCTCGGTATTACCTTTAAGATTGGTGACATCTGTAAATTCTATCAGTTCCGGCACGGCTGTACTGGCAATTTTATTTTTCGTCAGCGCTTCATTAACCTTTTGCAGCACATCTTCTGCCGTAGCATATTTATACTTGTGAAAGCTGTTCAATCCGTTTTTGGCCACATAAGCACATTCACCCATAACGGCAAGTAATTTTTTAGCAATGTTAGTGTTTTCCATATTGATGTTCTCCTTTCAAGGCATAAAAATAGCAGGCAACCTTTAATGGCTGCCTGCTTTAATTAATACTTTATTATTTTATCAACCACTGATAATCCTGCCTGCAATCTACAACATAGTCTACATAAACCGTTTCATCCTTAAACTGATAAATTACAAGGAAACGCTTTACAATAACAAGCTTGCGGTATTTATTATACGGTATAAATTCACCTTCAAGAAACGGTGCCCTTTCCGGCAATACCGAAAGCGAGCGTATTGCTTTTATTATATCCGCTTTTATGCTTTGGGCATTTTGCAAACTGTCTGCTGCAATATAAGCGATAATTTCTCCAAGTGATTCCCTTGCCTTATCCGAAACAATTACCTTATACTGCTTCAAGTTTTCCATTTTCTATTCCTTTCAGCATGTCATCAAGATAATTTTCCAGTTCGTCAACAGTATATTCTTTATTCCCGGCCAGACGTTCTGCTTCTACCGTAAGTAGTGTTTCCCTCAGTTTCAGCATTTTTTCGCGCCTGTTAAAGCTGTCTATATCCATAACAACCAAATCGCCTTCGCCGTTTTTTGTAAGGTAAACCGGTTCTTTGGTTTTTTTGCACAGTTCCGATATTTCATTATAGTTCTGCCTGATAGCAGCGGATGGTTTTATAAGCATTGCCCTCACCTCTAATAGCATTATTTTAGTAATATTATACTTCTATTTTGCTATATAGGCAAGTTCGTTCAATCTTAATATTCATTTGGGAAAAGAACGGTCAGCCTGTCATATTCATTGCCGGTACTACTTTCAGCAATAATCCAGATTTTGCCCTTTGAGGTATTATATGCCCCCAAAACCATACTAAAAGTTTTAACGGCTTCGTTATTGCTTTCGGTATCGGTTCCCGATACATCGCCCCAGTCAAGCGATTTAAAACGGCGCATTGCTTCGTAAATTTCTCTTTGAAATTTGCCGTTATTGATAGTTTCGGTTGTTATCCCCAGCGTTTGAAATCTCTGTACGTTATCAAATAAACTCATAATGCTTTCTCCTTTCAGGCATAAAAATAGCAGGCAGCTTTTTACGCTGCCTGCTTCATACCGGCTTTTACCAGTCTGCCGTAAGGGCAGTTACCGGCAACTGCGCAGTAGTCTCTGCACTTCCTGTCATTCCAGCGTTCTTTGGGCGTGCAAAGCTGCGGCAAGTAACCTTTTTCAAGAGCTTCCTTTAACCGTTTTGCTTTGGTTTCCATGTACAGCTTAATCCAGCGGTCAGATATTTTGTTAATATTGATGATATATACCTGCCTCCTGATATTTCTTTCTTCTGCTATACGCAAACTGAAATCACGGCAAAATGTCTGTATTTTCATGCTCTCAACCTTAAAGCCTCGCTGCTCTAAAAGTATGCGGTAATAGTTAATCTGTATTGCCCAGTCTAAGATATGGCGCACACCGTCGGTACGCCATTCTTTTCTCGTCTTTGGCTGGCCTTTTCTTAAGCCTGTCTTGTATACTTCGCCTGTCGGCACGTCCACTTTGTAGTAGCCCAAAGCACGCATGAGTTTGTAGGAACTTGTTATTTTGTAATCGCCAAGCGTTTTATCGCTCAGGTCTATAATCTGGCCGTACAGGTCAAATTTGCCGCTTGTCACTTCATCAGCAAGGCGTTCCTCGCTCAGCATATTGCCTTCGGTAAAACCTTCATTAATGGTATGGACGGCACTTCCATGCAGAGCGTAAAGCTGCTGCATGGGGTCAACGGCATAATCAGTTGTTTTCTTTAAATACGTTTCCCTTATGCCGCAGAGAAGCTCCGTTACCGTAGGCTCTTTAATGTTCCTTTCCAAAGACTGTGCTATTGCCCTCAGCGTCGGCAGGAACATACAACGCTGCTTTTTTACGCAGGATTTTAAACAATCCGTTATTTTTACTTTATCGCCCTGCGGGCAGATGAATGCTGTTGCTGTCATGCTATCACGCTCCAATAAATAAAATAAGCAGGTATGCGTTTTTACATACCTGCTGTTCTCAACTTGTTTAATTATAAGTATTTCTCAATTTCTTTTATCAATGCCGGCAAATCACAATTTATGGTATCCCAAACAATAGTCATTGCCACGCCGTCATAATCATGGACTATCCTGTTTCTCATACCGTATAACTGATTCCACGGTATTGAAGTTATTTCTGCTTTGGCGTTATCGCTTAAAGAAGTTTTTGCAAGCTCGCCAATCTGCATAAGGTTAAACACACAAGCTTCTACACGCATGGAATCGGCTTCAAACTCCTGTAAAGATTGGCAGCCTTTACAATATAAAAGCGTTGCTTCTATGTGCCTGCATAACTTTTCTAAAACCTTTTTATCTTTGTTATCCATAAATTACCACTCCGGTCGCATTGATTTCCTGTTCGACTTTAGATTCCGCTTTAATCTGCTGTTTATCCAATAAATCAACGGATTTACCGATTGCATTGACAACATCTTCTAACAACCCGTAAAAAGCAAGGCCTCGCAAATTACTGTCAACCATAATATCTATATCGCTTCTGTTATCGGCACTGCCTTTAGCATAAGAACCAAACAGGACAGCTTTTTTGATATTATGCTTTTTAAATACCGGTAGTAATTTTTCTTTTATATCATTTACTGTGTAAACATTGCCTTTCATAATGCTTACCTCCAACTTTACTGCTTTGATGTTTATATTTTACCATAAATTTCTGAGCGCCGCCACGCTGTTAAGGCTGTCAAATTTATCTTCTACCTCCGTTATTCTTTATCGTTTTTAATGCTAATCATCATGCGGTCGCCATCTTCAAATTTGTTAAATCTAAAGTAGTCGCCATCTTTTTCCGAAAAGTTGTAGGTTTCCGTTATTTTCTTACCGGCCTTTTCCAAATCTTCCTCATAGCCGAGATGAGCTTTCTGAAAAGTAGTATTTAAAAATTCTACTGCTTCTTTCCACCAGGTAAAGTAATAGGTATCGCCGTTGCCCTGGTAGCTGTAATCAATTACATAACGGTCGGTAAAATAAATGCCCAGCTTGTCTGAATTGATATAAACCTCGCAGCCAGGTTCTTCACTCTGGTACACCATTTTAACAGTTCCGTTATATTTTGCTTTCAGCATATATTCCAACGCTGTCATATTCGGGTTCCATGCGCTCTCGGTATCTACACGCAAGTAATAACCTGCCGTATCTTTTTCGACGTTAGCGTCGCAGTTAGCAAAGTAATCCCTGCCGTCGCAGTATTCACCGTTAGCGACTTTTGGCAAACCGCAAAATTTTAGAAACTGTTTTATGGAATTAAGCTTTCTGTCGCCAAGGCATTTACTTACAAGCTGCCGTATTTCTTCAAGCGGCTTTTTTCGTTTGCTGTAAAAAACTATGCTGTTGGCACAGTAATTTGCCATTTTTAATCACTCCCATACATAGAAAATGCCCCATGGCCAAAAGCCATGGAGCTGTGTTTATTTATTCTATTTTGTTTTTCTGTACTTTTGGTTTTTACTGTTCGGCTTATCCGGCACTGTCATTTCAATTAAGCCTTTGGCCAGCGCAGGTTTAAGGTAGTTGTTACGGAAAGTAGGACGGTGTTTAAGGCTAAGCCGTTCCATTAACTCTGCTGCCGTCAGAGTATCATTTGCCAATACTTGTAAAAGCTTTTTAACTTGGTCGGTTTCTTGGTCGCCATCTTGGTCGGTAGGAGGTATTTCTTTTAATGCGTCCCTAAGCGCTGTCAGCATAAATTCCACAAAAACCGTGCTGTCAGCCTCTTTGTCAGCTTTGCCGAGTGCGTCATAATATTCTTCCTGCCGCTCCTTGACAAGCGTTTCAACCGGTATCCACGCCAGTATTTCTTTCCATTCAGCTAAAAGCAGCGTATGCCATAATCTGCCCATACGTCCGTTGCCGTCAGCAAAGGGATGGATGAACTCAAATTCGTAATGGAACACCGCGCTTTTAATCAGCGGATGCGCCGTTGATTTTTGATACCAGTTTATTAAATTACCAATATGCTCCGGCACAAATTCGGCAGGAGGCGCCATATGAACTACCTGTCTGCCTTTAAATACGCCTACACCGCCGGTACGGAAATGTCCTGCATTTTTTACAAGGTCAGCCATAAGTATGCCATGCGCTTTAAGCAAATCACTAACGCTGTACGGATTAAAAGTTAAAAGCTGCTCGTATACTTCATAAGCATTTTTTACTTCTTTAATTTCAGCAGGCGTACCTAGAATGCGTTTGCCGTTTAATAAGGCCGTTATCTGCTCAACGGTAAGCGTGTTATTTTCTATCGCCAATGACGCTTGTATGGTTTTTATACGGTTGGCGCGGCGCAGCTTAGGGTTATTGTTGAGACCTGAAGTAACGGTAATATGCCCTATAAGCTCACTTATTCCGGCAATCAGGTCAACTATTTTATTAGTAATGGTATAAGGCGGGTTGTAAGTTTCTTCCACCGCAATGCCCTCTTTTCCGGATGTTTTTACTTCTTTATCTTACCATAAAACAGCCTGCACAGCAAAATTAAGAAGCCTGTGGCAGCATAATAATCTTCCTTTTTTTGACTGTTTCCACACTCTCGTCTAAAAGAGTACCGCCGATACGTTCCAATTCCGTTGCCCGGTTGTAGTCCGCTACATCCTGCGAGCTTCTTGTTACGGCATTGACCAAACCATACTGCGTAAATTCTCCTGCCATGATGAAGTGTCGCAGGATAGATGCCCGCTCGTTTTTGTTTAAAACATACCTGTCGCCCAGCACTTCAACCGTCTGTACCGGGTCATCACCTGTTTTAAGGTTCTTTGCCATGCGCAGCTTATTTACCGTAAGCATGAACTTTGTTTCATCAACGGCAGCACTTACAATGTCCTGCACTTTCATAAAGTAAGCTTTATCATCCTGTGCAAGCGTGGCGTCACTGTAAAGTTCATAAGCATTGTCAGTATCTTCTACCTGCCTGCCGGTGTGGTATTTTTTATGGGCAAGGTCTTTGCTGATTAAACCGTTTTTGCATATTAGGCGGTATACCAAAGGCTCAACTTTTAATGCCCCCAAGCCGATTTCACTGTTGGACACTACAAAACCGGCCTGCACAATATCACCGGGTACGATTTCTGTTTTCATGGTTTTATTAATAACCTTTAAATAGAGGTGCGTTTCCGTTACATCACAGCTAGCAATCTCACAGCCTTTCATAGCTGCGATAACGGGCAGTACATGGTCTACCAGTTCGAGGTTATCCAGCCTGCGGTAACGGTCGCTTAAAAAGGCACGCAGCTTACCGTCCAAAGTGCGGAGCATACGTTTCTCCGGCGTGGTATTAAGCCAGCTGTTGATATTGCTGTCGAGCAGCGCAGGGTTTTCCTGACGCATACGCTCATAATACTTGTACGGAATACCCAAGCGTTCGGCAATCTGCCTGTGGGCAATTTCAGAAATACGGTAGCTCAACTTATCGCTATCTGTTACAACGGTGAGCATACTTAACCCATTTACCGAATTAACGGTAATACTTCTGGTATCGGCAATTAAATCCTTGCGTGCAGCCCTTTGGCGTTCCAGTTCCCCATAAAGATTTTGAATAGTTTTGATTCCCTGTTTCATAGTTAGTTCCTCCTAAGTTTTATTTATTAGATTTGCTTATATATAAAAATAACGGCAGCCCAAAACAAGGCTACCGTTAGGATTTTCGGATACAGAAAAGCCGCTGACATTGCTATCAGCGGCTCAAATACGCTTACAAATAAATTACTTTAAAATGTTATTATAAGTTTTAGGTTTATATATATCTTTTACTACTCTATCAAGAAATTCCACTAATTGAAAATAGTTCATTTTATAAATTCTATCGCGTTCCCTTTTATATTTTGCAGAATCTACACAAAAGCGTCCTTTCTCCCATGATAAGTAAGTTTCATCCAAAAACTTTAGAATTTCCTTTCGGCTCATAGTTCCACGATAAAACATCCAGCCTGCTGCCCAAAACATATTTTCTCTCTCCTTTCCAACTTGCAATATCTTGCTTACATTCTTATTTTCTATATTTATTATAGCCTTTAGCATTGCCAATTATTGTCTATTTCAACATTTCATTCACTGTAATAATATATATTTGAAATTTGACATTTTATGATTTTATTATAAATAAAACAAAATAATAAAGTACAAACTTAGAAATTAACCAATAATTGCAGGAGGTTATATATGTTTTATAATGATGATTCATTACGCAAATATGATGATGTATTAACTATTACCGACTTAATGGATTACTTAGCCGTTGGGAAAAACACGGCATATACTCTTATAAGAGAAGGTAAAATAAGAAGTTTCCGTATAGGACGCAATTACAAAATACCAAAGCAGGCTGTAATTGATTATATACATTCTGCCGGTAATAAAAAAGGTTAAGGCTGATATTTACTTTCAGCCTTAACCTTTTAATACTCCCATGATAATCTTTGGTTCGAGAAAAATATCAATTTGCGCTTAAACAGTTCATCAGGTTCTACCATAATGTAAAATTTATCAGCAGCTCTTATAGCAAGTTCATCTTCAATCCATGAATATGCGTCATCCGGGTTGTTAAATTTTTTGCTTCTTGCCCCGATAAAATACTCCATACAACGCTCGCAATCTTCCCAACTACGGCAAATACCATAACCATTTTTTCCTGCAATAGCATAATAAGGTTTTAATTTTTTCATAATAACACCTCACAAATTATTTAATGCCTTTAGTATTTATCTAAAGCCTTTTTTAATTATCTGTTGCCTACATTAAAAATTATATTTTATTTTAAACCGCATTTTAAAATTTATTACCGACTTTTGCGGTTTTAAACCGCAAAAGTTTTGTATTTATTGTTACTTTACGGTATAATATTGACATGGAGGTGCTATTATGATTGAAAGGCCTATGTATTTAAACAAAATAAATCCCTATATAGATACTCCTTTTGTTAAAATCCTTACAGGCGTGCGCCGTTCAGGTAAATCAACCATTCTAAAAATGATTATGGAAAAATTACAAAAAGAAAATAGTATACCTTCAGATAATATTATTTCTTTACGTTTTGATTCCATGGAATATGAAGACATGACCGCAAAGGAAATGTATAATCTTCTAAAATCCAGCCTTGCAAAAACAGGCAAATCATATCTCTTTTTAGATGAAATACAGGAGATAAACGGTTGGGAAAAAGTTGTAAATTCATTAGCTTCAGATTATGATGTTGATATTTATATTACCGGCTCCAACTCCAGAATGATGTCCTCTGAAATATCTACTTATCTGACAGGACGCTATGTTTCTTTTCATATCTATACGCTTTCTTTTGCAGAATTTCTTGACTTTAAAAGCCATTATACAGCTTTGGAAAATATCCGCACTGAACTTGCAAATTATGTCCGCTTAGGCGGCTTTCCGGCAACTTGCTTAAAAGAATATGAACAAGATGAAATTTACACAATAGTGCGCGATATATATAACTCAACCATTTTCTCGGATATAGTAAAAAGAAACCAAATACGCAAAGTCGACCAGTTAGAAAGAGTAGTAAAATATACCTTCAACAATGTAGGAAATACTTTTTCCTCTAAATCAATTTCAGATTATCTTAAAGCAGAACGGCGTGCATTAGATAACGAAACCGTGTATAATTATCTTGATAAGCTTTGTAAAGCCTACTTACTGCATAAATGCTCACGCTATGACCTGCAAGGCAAAGAAATTTTGAAAGTACAGGAAAAATTTTATCTTGCAGATACTTCGTTAAGATATAGTGTTCTTGGCTATAGCCCTGATTCTATTGCGTCCAGCCTTGAAAATATTATTTACCTTGAACTAAAACGCAGAGGCTATACTGTTTACGTTGGTAAAACCAGTAATGCCGAAATTGACTTTGTTGCCCAACGCCAAAACGACAAATTATATGTACAGGTAACACAAGAAATAAATTCCGAAAAGACGGAAAAACGAGAATACGAACGCTTACTTGAAATTAGGGATAATTACCCTAAATATGTTCTAAGAACAGATGAATTTGCCAGCGGTAACTATGAAGGCATTAAAACAATGCACATTGCAGATTTTCTGTTAAGCAATGAATATTAATATTTGGACAAAAAATATGCACTATAATGATTAAAACTGCGTGCACAAATCGTGCAGATTTCGTGCAGTTTTAACGTGCAACAAACGTTTTCGTGCAGATTTTTGGTGTTTTAGACACATTATCAAGCAATAGCCAAAAATAGTGAAAGCCGCATAGAATGAGCGTTTCCAACCTTTTCAAAGAGAATAAAAAAGTTGTTCTTTATTTCTCCGGAGCCGCGTGCGGTGGTTCGATTCCACTCAGGCGTACCAAATCATTTTAAACAAAAAATTTAGCCTGCTTTTGCAAACGCAAAGGCAGGCTGTTTTGTTTTTTATTTAAAACTTCGGCTATTTTAAAAATAGTAATATTATTGCTATTTCTGCAAATTTAATTTATTCAACAGCAGGCATCTTTTTATTTTATTTTTTCCTATTCTTATAATCCTCGTCAATTTTCTTTTTCCAGTCTGCTTTAAGTTGTTTGCCGGTACGCAGGCAGGATACTGCTTCGCTGACTACCGCAAAATTTAGGTTAATACCTTTGGCATCGTTGTTAAAATTTGCAACACGCTCTTTGGCAATCCCCAAATCGTGGCCAACATCAACAGCATCGATATTAGCACCAAAGAACAAAAACTCCCAGCCGCGCTCCTTTTGCTCCTCGATCAAACGTTTAACCTGCACACAGCTGTATTTAGTGCTGGCGTTTTCCATGCCGTCCGTTGTAATAACAAACAGCGTATGCTGCGGCACATCTTCCGCCCGCGCGTATTTGTGGATATTTTTAATATGCTCCACGGTTTCGCCGACAGCATCCAATAAAGCCGTACAGCCGCCAACACAGTAATCATTTTCCGTCAGCAGCGGCACTTTATCAATCTCCACACGGTCATGGATGGTTTGGCTTTCATGATTGAACAACACAGTTGTCACCAGTACTTCGCCCTCTGCCTTTTTCTGCTTTTGCAGCATGCCGTTAAATCCGCCGATAGTATCTACTTCCAAACCTGCCATAGAACCGCTGCGGTCAATAATAAAAACGAGCTCCGTTAAATTTTGTTTCATAATAATAACCTCCAAAATAAAAATATGGCTGTAAACATTTCTGCTTACAACCATATTGTAATTTTTTGTTGGCTCTTTTGGTCGCCCGCAAAGCGACATTTTATGCACCCAACAAAGGCTGGTCAAAGGCAAACAGAGCAGTATTTATTTCGTATATATCATACTTTTTGTTAATTATGAAAAATTCAATAATCCTGTCAAACACCTGCGATGGAGACAACGCAAACCCTGCTTTTGTCATCAGTTCTTTCGCTTCGTCAAGCGGCAGCTTAAGCGCTATGGCAAAAGCAATGGCAGTTTGCTTGCTGGGACGATAATTTTTATCCTTGCGGATTTTATAAAACAACCTGCGGTCAACGTTTGCAAGGTGGTAACATTCGGCATCCGTCATGCCTTTTTCGTCAATTTTGCGCAGAAGCATTTCTGTAAAACTTTCATCTATATAACTTACAAATTTTTCTAAATCACGTTCTGCATTTCCATACTCACAGCTTTTTTCAGCAACTGCTTTATTAAATAACTTTTTGCTTATTTTTAAAGGCGGCACATTATACAGGCGCGGTACTTCTTCAACAATTTCGCTTTCATCAAGATATGTTTCGATAGCGTCATACAATGAACCGGCAATACGATATGCCTTACGGTCAAAAATAACAATATATACAGCCAGGTCATGCGTGCGTAAAAATTCTTCCGCTGTTTTTACTGCGACTTCCAATGCCTTATCCTTGGGATAGCCGTAGACACCTGATGAAATCAGCGGAAAAGCAATACTCTCACAATTATATTCTACTGCCAATTTCAAACTTTCACGGTAGCAGGAAACAAGTGCTTCTTTTTCACCAACAATGCCGCCCATCCAACGCGGTCCAACAGTATGAATAATATATTTGGCAGGCAGGTTGTAACCTTTGGTTATTTTAGCCTGACCGGTTTTGCATCCGTTCAGCTTCCGGCACTCTTCCAAAAGCTGTGGTCCTGCCGCTTTGTGGATATCGCCGTCCACACCGCCGCCACCAAGCAAACTATTGTTGGCAGCATTAACAATGGCATCAACTTTCATTTTAGTAATATTAGCAGCAATAATTTGTAATGGCATCATAAAACCTCTTTTGCAATCTTTTTTATTATTATACCAAAATTTAAATCTTCCTGAGATAAAAACAGACCTTTTCATAATAGAAAAGGTCTGTTACTTCATTCCACCGCCAAAGGCATTTTATTTTCTGTTGCCCATTGAGTCCACGATTTTTGCAGTTTTGGGTTTTCTTTTGCATAGTGGTAAAAGGATTTTAAAAAGGCAATACGTTCATTAACTGCCGTTTGGCGCCATTGCGGTTTATTAGGATTATAAGCCGTTAAATTAATGCCGCCAATGGCAAACTGACGCATAATAATATCGTTAAAGCTGACTTTATCAGCATTTTTCAACATATCAGCCATTGCCATAAATGTAGTAGTACGCCCTTTGCCTGCAAAGCAGTGAAAATGCAGCCATGCACCTTGCGGCAAATTTTTATAAAACCGGATAAAACGGTCTACTTCGGCATGGTGCGGCGTTAAATGGTCGGTTAAAGTAAGTCGCAGATATTTTGTACCGTGCTTTTCCGCCATAGCCTGTTCAGTAATTGCGCTTTCTACCGGCCATGTATATTGCCTGCCTTGTATAATTTCCTTATTCGCGCCTAAAATTCCAATATTAATAAACGGCACAGCGGCAATTTCCGCAAGCAGTTTTTTCTCATTCCTCACAATCTCGTTATGGGCGCGGCCTTTGTTACCCCAGTCATTGGCTTTATACCAGCTTACAACACTTCCGTTAATATAACCGTGGCTTTCACCGCGCAGGTCAACATCATAAATCAGTTCCGGCTTAACCGGTATATGCTTAATAATTTCTGCATATTCCAGTTCCGAAAAAGCTTTGCTGCCGGAAATATTCAGTTCTTCCATACCTATTCTTGAAGGCTCTGCTCCCTGCAAAAGCTCTTTTTCAAAAGCATATCCGGAAGTACGGAAATTATCAGGCAGCAAAGCGGTATTTTTACGGTCCAGTTTTAAAACACCATGTTCATTATCAGTGACCGTTGCCGCATATGCAGTTGCAGTAAAACAAAGCACCATCAACAACAGTAAAAACTTAGCAATTTTCATATCAGCCACCAGTTAACCATGTACAACAACTTCCAGCCTGCCTGTATCTGGGCAGAATAAAAGTCCATGCACAATAATATCCTGCGGCAAAAGCGGGTTATTTTTAATTGCTGCCACTGTTTTTTCCACATTCTCCCTTGGATGATGAAATGCATCAACCCACCTGGAAAATTCACTTTCAATTTCCGTAATCGCTTCCGGTTTTATACCGCGTTCCAGCATACGTTTTTTTAACGATTCGGATGTTGAATGCTGCATGCCGCAATCTTCATGGCCAACAACCATTATTTCCGTTACGCCAAGTTCATACACAGCTACCATTAAACTGCGTATAACTTCATCAAACGGGCCTGTAATCATATTGCCTGCTGCTTTAATAACCTTTGCTTCGCCGCGCGATATGCCCATGGCAGGTTCCAGAAAATCTACCAGACGCGTATCCATGCAGGTATAAATTGCAAGCTGCCTTGCAGGATATTTGCTTACTTTGTCATTGCGGTGCAGATAGCTTTCCGGTAATGATGCCGTAAATTTAGCGTTTTCTTCCAAAATTTGTTCCAGCAATGCCATAATATTGCCTTCTTCCATTAATATTCGTCAAAAATTTCTTGTATTTTTTTTGTGTCTTTTGTACATGTAAGCGCAAGCTGCAATAAAATGCGCGCTTTTTGCGGATTTAAATTGCCTCCACAGATAAAGCCCGCCTCATCCCATTTAGGGTTAGCCGCTAAAACGCGCCCTTCACTGACGCGGGTACTGCGTACAACAGCAATGCCATGAGCCGCTGCCCGCATAAGCGCCTGCTCTGCACCGGCGTGGATACTGCCCATGCCGCTTCCAGCATAAACAAGCCCCTGCGCACCGGCTTTTACAGCCGCTTCTATCAGTACGCCGTCATCATCACAGTGCGTATAAATAATATCTACCCGCGGTAAAATGTCATAATTTTTACCGGCAAAAGCAGATTGCTCTGTATGGCGTTTTTTCACCTGTGCTTCAAAATAAACTTTGCCGCCAGCTATTGTGCCAAGCTGTCCATATGGCTGTGCCTGAAAAGCCTCTACTTTAAAAGCACTGGTTTTTGTAGCATAACGCGCCGCCATAATAATATCATTCATTACTATCATTACGCCCTGCCCGTCAGCTTCACGGCAGGCTGCTGTTTTTACAGCATTAAGCAAATCCAAAGGCCCGTCCGCGCTGATAGCTGTTGCCGGACGCATAGCGCCTGTAAGAACGAGCGGCTTGCTGCCTTTAACAGTAAGATTTAAAAAATAGGCAGTTTCTTCCAGTGTATCCGTGCCATGTGTAATTACAATTCCGTCTACACTTTCATCTGCCATCAGCTCATTGCAGCGCGCAGCAAGTTTAAACCATAAATCGCTTGTTATATTGCAGCTGTCAATATTCGCAAGCTGCTCGCTGCTTACCGCTGCAATTTCCGTAAGCTGCGGCACGGCATCAATCAGGCTTTGTACACTTAACGCCCCGGCGGTATAGCCGGTAAGTTTGCCGGCGCTTGCCGCACTGCCGGCAATAGTGCCTCCTGTAGCAAAAATTTTAATATGAGGCAAGCCTTGTTTATGCTGCATTTTGTACCTGCCTTTCTTCAACAAAAGTATTTATGCGCAGTCCAACATTCTGCTGCAAATTGCGGTAAAAAAACTGATAATCATATAAATGGTAAATACCATCGGTAAAAATGGACAGCACCGGTGGATACTGCTTTTTATCAATGTCTGTAACTTTCAGTACGCCGCGTTCCGTATCTATGCAGCACCCTGTAAGCTGCGGCACTTCGCGCTTAATGCTGCCGCTGTAATCGGTAAAACATGCGCCTGAGTTCAGCGCTTTATCAGCCATTGTGCCGTCCGTACGCCAGTTAAGAGGATTAATGCAGAAACTTTTTTCGCCATGCGGCACCATCAGTGAAGATGTAACCTCCGGCGCTTCGCTGTTAAACATAATCACCGTACCCAAATCATCAGCACTCTGTGCCGGGCGGATATACGGATACTGCTTCTCCTCCTGCGGAGTAAAACGCCAGCCAATAGCATAGCAGGCAACCATATTATTTTTAACAAAATCCGTGTTGCCAAATTCTTTTAAAAGCCGCAGGCACATCTCCGCGCCCTGGGAAAAACCGGACAGCACAAACGGACGGCCGTTGTTTTCATGATGCATGTAATATAAAAAGGCTGCACGCACATCGCTATAGGCCAAATCAAAATAAGCAGCCGCATCTTGCCGCGGCAAAGTATAATCTGCCAATGTGGCCTGACGGTAATACGGCGCATACATACGGCAGTTTTTTTCATAAATGCCGCGCTGCATGTTAAGAGCGCCTGTAAAATTGCCTTTTATGTTTTCGTCTGTAAGGCTCATATTTGTATGCCCATCTGTCCCCAAATCAACAGTCGGGCACACAATAAATAAATCGGCCGGCTTGTTTTCACCAACACGCCAATACGCCCAGCTGCCAGTGTCCGCATAATCAGGTTCCTGCGCCGATGCCAAGCTGCAAAACGCAGCCAGCACCAGCACCAGCAGCAGCATTATTTTTATCAGCTTGTTCATTTGGCATCACTGTTTAAATAATCGTAAGCAAACTGCGCATAAATACCGGCGCCGTATTTTAACTGGTCCTCATCTACCGCAAATTTGGGGTGGTGATGCACGCAGTTGAGCCCTTTGGCAAGGTTGCGTACGCCGATAAAGCCATACACGCCTTTGGTTTTTTCCATAAATACCGAAAAGTCTTCTGCCCCCGTCATTTTATCCAAATGGCTCAGGCAGCCTTCGCCCATAATTTTTAAGGCTGCCTTGCGGGCAATTTCGTTTAAATCATGGTGTTCGTTAATAAGCGGCGCAGGGCCGAAGAAATAGGTGCTGCTAACTTCGCAGCCATAGGTAAGCGCTGCTTTTTTGGCAATATCATCAATAAGCTGCGGCATGCCTTTACGGAATTCTTTATTAAAAGTTCTTACTGTGCCCACAAGTTCTGTCTTACCGGCAATAACGGCATCTGTGCTGCCGCCATTCATCATGCCGGTTGTTACTACAAGCGTGTTTTCCGGGTTGTTAACAC
>ULTI01052305.1_pt1 | contig 22952 bp, 18 predicted proteins | sample 1957291 | NCBI WGS metagenome assembly ULTI01 (sample SAMEA4835725, study PRJEB28245) | human gut metagenome | biome: gut microbiome; material: fecal sample | place: Denmark | collected 2008 | reverse complement strand
TGCGGGGCGGGACACGGCTGTCCCACAAACTCCCGGGAAAACTCAAATTTCAATCCACCCGCCCCGTGCGGGGCGGGACTTAAAGGGCGTGGAGGGTCAAGAGCAGTTTTATGAATTTCAATCCACCCGCCCCGTGCGGGGCGGGACAGCAATCATGCACAAAATTTACCCCATGCATTCTTGCGCAATACACAATACAACGTGCAGCTAAACTACTATTCGCATACCAACAAGCGTATTTTTGCTAATTATACGTTCACCTTCCGCCTGTTCGCCTGTTTTCCGGTGCGAACCTATGGGATCTCTCCTGAGAGCTTCCACTTCGCACGGTCAGATCATCAGGACCTCCTCGGGCTTATAGCCGGCCTTTACGCCGAAGTGCTCGATCTTCGTCTCATAGCGATTGCCCAAATAGTAGAACCGCAGGCTGTCCTTCTCCTTGTCCATGATAGAGCACAGCTTATGCTGCAGCTGCTTACACTGGGCGGCATCCAGCAGGCATTCAAACACCGAGTTCTGCACACGCTGGCCGTAATTCACGCACTGCTTTGCAATTTGTCGAAGGCGCTTTCGCCCCGCCGCATCCTCTGTACTCACATCGTAAGAAATTAATACCAGCACGCTCTCGCCTCACTTCCACAAAAACGGTGGGTAAGCATCCAGATCCGCCCGCAGGTGCCGTGCCAGCAGCAGCGCCTGCATATATGGAACCAGCCCCCAGGGCAGCTTTTCCTGCAGATATGGGTGCGTGATCACCTCCTGCTTGCGCTCCTGCCAGCTTCTGAGAAGCTTTCTGCGCCCATCGTCTGTCATGGTCACCGCTCCGCTCTCAGCCGTCTCAAAATCATCGGGACCCATGACCTTATTGTTGATAAGGGTCAGGACGAATCGATCCGCCATACATGGCCGCAGCTCTTCCATTATATCCAGGGCAAGGGATGTTCTGCCCGGGCGATCCCGATGCATAAAGCCCACATAGGCATCCAGCCCGACGCTCTCCAGCGCCGAGGCGCAATCCCCCGCCAGCAGGCTGTAGGCAAAAGAGAGCATAGCATTGACAGGGTCCGTGGGGGGCCGCCGGTTCCTCCCGTGGAAATAGAAGCTCTCCTTGTTCCGCAGGATCATATCGTCAAAGACATCGAAGTACAGCGTGGCGGCTGCGCCCTCAAGGCCCCGGAGGGAATCCAGCGACTCCGCCTGCATGACCTGCGGCATCAGGTCATAGATCGCCGACGATACATTCCGGAATTTCTCCTCGTCGACGCGCAGCTTGTGGTCCCGTTTCGTTCGCTCGATGCTCCACCGGCCATTAAAAAGCTTGCCCCAAATCATATATTTCGCAATCCGGCAGCTGGCAGCCAAATCATCCGCTAGGCGATACTGCTCCCGGCGCAGCAGCACGTTGCCATTGGTGATCCCCGCCGCCCGGGCCAAAAATCGCCCACCCGGTGTGCAGAAGCTCAAGGCGATGCTCCGCTTGACGCAGGCCCCCATCAGCGCCGGGGAGGCCCCCGCATAAGAAAAGCACAGGATCCCCTCCAAATTGTGCAAAGGAAATCGGCCCAGCTCTTCCCGATCCCGGCGGACCACAACGTTTTCCCCATCCAGTGCCAAATACGCATCTTCAGAGGTTACAAACAGCGTATTGAGTAAACGTCTCATACCGTCTCCTCCATATATCGCTTCAAGTAGCTTTTCACCGAGCCGCTGCGCAGCAGCTTAGGCAGGCACAATTCCTTTAATGAGCAGGCATTGCAGGCCTTGGTCGGCTTCACCTTGGGCGTGTATCCCCGCTTATACAACTGATGCATCTGTAACAGGGTCTCCGTGACCTCCCGACGGAGCTCCGGGGTGAATGCCACCTCCACCCGCCGCCGCACCTCGCCAAAATACAGGGCGCCCTTGGGTATATCGCAGCAGAGCATCTCCTCCAGACACAGGGCCTGGCCGCAGAGCTGCAGCTCATTGGCACGGTCCTCCCGAGGTGAGCCGCGCTTATATTCCACGGGATAGGGCTGAAAAAGGCCCTCCTCATTCCGCAGCGAAACCCCCGCCGCACAGCGCCTGAACTCCACCACATCGCACGCCCCGGATACGCCCAGAGTGCGGGAGGAAACGGCCATGCCCCGCACGACGATCAGGCCCGGCCGCTTTTCCCGCAGCCCGGGATCATGGGCGCGCTCATGCAGGATCTGCCCATCCACCGTCCGGAGATTTTCCGCCCACAGGTTCTCAATATGGATCAGCGCCCACTGTCTGCGGCAGAAGCGAAAGTGCTGGAGCCCGGAAAGCTGGAGATACTCCTCTTCCTTATAGTCCATCTATGATCTCCGGTGTCAGCCCCGGCAGCTCATCCAGGGTGATCTCATAGTCATCCACGCACTGGGGCAGGCCCTCCGCGTTTTTGGGCGTGACATGGACGCTGCGGTGTACCTTGGCCGAGGAATACTGCCCGTCCTTGCAGTTATGCTCCCACCAATAGAGCTTCACCACCTCCATAGAGCCCTCCGGCCGGGCAGAAGATGCATCGTTTACGAACAGCGTCCGCAGACATTCTTTTATGACCGCGGCATCCTCCCGGGTAAAGCCGGTCTTTTTCGCCAGCTGCACATTGATGGCGCCCTTGATCTCGTACAGGCCGAAGCGGACGAAATTTATTGTCCCCATCGTATCTCTCCCGCGCGTTTCTCCCGGCTCTCCATTTAGGCTCTTGGTGATCTTCATTTCTGCAATATCCACAGGCGATATGCTCACCCCCTGGTGAACGGTAACCGGTCCCCGCACGCCAATGGAAACTCCATCCCCTCTTTTGCCATTTGTCGTAAAGGCAAACACTTGGCCAAAGCTGCGCACATCCATCCATTTTTTACACGCCGTTTCCGCATAAGTCTTCCTGTCCTTGATTCCCTTCAGTTCATTATCCGCCCGCTCTCTTTGGCTCTTGTGACCATCTTTGCAGTTGTCATCGGGCTGCAAGAAAATGGCGTGTCCCATATCCTGCATGCGGTTGCGAATTTTTCTTTTAATGCACACAGTTGATATTTCCCCTCGGCCATTCAAGTCGGTCCTGGGACGGTTGCCATCCGTCGGGTCGCCGTTACAGTTGGCGTTGGTCACAGAGATCAGCGCTACAAAGTCGATTTTGTTTTCCAAAGCTGACATAATTATTCCTCCTCCGTATTGTCGTCCGTCTGGTTTTTGGTAAAGAATGCGTTCCGCTGCAGTTCATAGCCCATCAGGTAAATATCCTCCAGGGGCCGGTTCAGCTCCTCCTCCGGGAATTCACGCAGGATGCCGACGATCTCACCCACAAGCCGCTTATAGCGGGCGGCCTGCCACGGCTCCACACGGCCCAGATAGGCCAGCTGCAGGTGCTGATTGACTCTCTCAAACACCGCAAACGGTCTCCGTTTAAATTCGCTCATGTACTTGATTGCGTTTGTCTGCCTGCCCTCCTGGGTTTTGGAGTAGTAGTCCTCCTCCAGCCGCTCCATAGCCGCCAGGAGCCTGCCGTATTGGAAGCTGCGGTTCTTTTTATCCAGTGCCCAAGCCATTTCGTTCCCTCCCTGTTTTGTGTCATATCTGTATTTCTGCAGCGCCGCGCAGGCCGTCCGCAAAATCCTTCTCCAATTTGCCTTTTCATAGCCCAACGGCGATGAGGCCCGCTGTGTCAGCGCCCGCAGAATGTCCAGCGGAAATATCCCCCCGTCCACCTTACACTGCAGCAGTCTCTGCAAATGCTGCCCCAGAACATTACCGTCCGTTGTCAATTTTTTATCCCGCTCCACGCCAAAGGCGCAGTCCACAATGTCCAGCAGGTTCGGTGCCTGGATGTCAGACTTCTCCGCATACCAGCAGCAGTGTCCGTCCCAGTCCTCCATGCGCCGCAAAAAGGTTTCCAGGCCTATCTCGTTGTAGTAGGTCACCGCCAGCCGCCCGGTGGTGGCCGCGTCAAGGCTTACCAAAACGGCCCTGTCCGTGTCCTTCAGCTGATGATCCTTTCGGAAGCTCAAAAGTGTGCCTTGCAGCTGTTTTTTATACTCGCTGGGCTTTCGCACCGGCTCAGCCTCTGCACTGCGCACCCTGCGCATGGGTCTGGGGATCGTTTTTCCCTCCGGGTTCCAGCACAGGAAGGTCCTTGTGCTCGCGCCCTCCCGCACACCTTGATCCGCTGCCAGCCAGCGCAGCGCATTGTGCGCCTTCTGCGAGGCTATATAGCCCACGGTGGCCGCCTGCCAATCTTCAATAAATCGACCGCGATAAGTAAAACCGTCCTCATTGAAGGAAATCAACTTCGCCTTAAATGGGTTAGCAATGATTCCGCTCGGGTGTTGCAGAACAGTCAGATCATTTTTGCCGCTCACCATGCATAATACATGATCCCTATCACAAATCATGCTATCATAGTAATCTTGAAATAGTGAGAACAGCTTCTTATTTTTCCAACAATCGGGCTCTTCCGGTTCACATCCATCCACACGCCACCGGATCATTTGCTTTATTGTTTTATCTTCATGCACAGTATTTGCCTTTATGATCCCGCAGTTTAGCAAATCAGTGATAATGGTTTTGCCCTCCACATAGGCACGCACGGCGCTTAAAATCGGGTGCGCGTAGTCTGACTCCTCCCATGCACATAGTTCTCTCAAATATAAGTCATGAGCTTTCTCATCATCAGGCGCAACATACTTGATTTGGTCACAAAGCGGGTGAGCAGCCAAACCGCTTGTACGTCCTCCCGATTTTTCCGTAACGGGAATAATCGTTCTTCCATCTTTCTTGCCCAAAAGCTTTGCGCCGCGAAATTCTCCCTGTTTGTTCAGCGTGATCTCAATGTGCGCATTGGCTATAATGTGCGAAATGGGTGCCAGCGGCTCATGCCCTTCCCGGTACACCCCCGCCAGGGCGGCGCTGGCGTCGTATGTCTCAATGGCGTGCTGTAAAAGTCCCATTATGTAACCTCCCCAAATTCCCGCAGGCCGGAGAAATTATCCAGCTCGCCTCCAAAGGGTTTTATCTCCATATCCCGGATGGTCTTCTGCACCGGGCACTGCTCCGGCGGCACAAATTCGATCACGCCCTTCTTCATCACCGGGTACCAAAGCCGCACCGTCATCTTCCCCCGGGTGTCCGCCGAATACGCCTCGTCTGCGTAGGTGATGCCGTGGTACATGAGCCCGAAGGCCAGCTGTTCCGTGTCGTCGTAGGCACTTGCCCCCTCGCCGAATACGCACGGCTCCACATAACCCTGGCACTCCCGCGCGCCCAGGAAAATGTCCCGCCGGCCGCCCTTGCGGATCATCTTTTTGGCGATCTCATGGTGCTTGTTCTCGTTGCGGTCGGCAGCCAGCTCCGGGCGGTTCTCATTCCACTCAAAGTGGGCCCGGACCTGGTAGCAGCAGTCCTTCAGATAGGTATAGTAGCTCAGGTCGTTCTTTTTCTCTCCCCCGCCGTATCGAATTGGGCGGATCCCCTTGGTCTCCATCTGAATGGGCTTCATCACCCGCACCGCGTCTATGGCCCAAAGGATGGTGGGCTTCCAGTACACGGAGTGCAATATCCCCTTGAGGGCCTCATAGGTGGGCACCTGGTACGTGCACTTTTCCCCACCCACGCGCATAATGGGGTCGGAAAACAGGGCGTAGTCCCCCGTCACCTGAAACTCCACAATGTTGTCATACTTGGTGTTTTTCACTCTCGCACCTCCCAAAATTCATGTTTCTCCGTCTCTGTCACCAGGCCCACCGTGTCATCGTAAAATCCCTCTGCCAGAGCCCGGGCGCAATCATCGCACACGGAGTGCAGCGCCCCTTTCTCCTCCAGCTGCTTTTTTTGATACGGATAGATCCCCACACAGTAGGCGGCTGCCTCCTGCAGCACCGCAGCCCGGTGCTCCGCGTCATGCCGGCATCGCTCCCCGCACAGCTCCGCAATGAGTTCCTTTCCCTTGCCGTAGGGCACCAAAACGTCCGTGGTGTCCTCCTGAAATACGGAAAAATACCGTCCTGCCGTCTTAAATGCCTGCCGCAGGCAGAACATCTCTGCCCCGGCGCACCCCTCATCGGCATACCGCCGGTTGTCCGCCATCAGGTCAAACAGGCTGGTCCCTTGCTCCTTGATATAATAGTCCTGCTCCCCCTCCGCCATATCCCGGTACACCGCCCGGTAATAGTAGCGGATGGCTTCCTCCGAAAACAGATTGCCGCCAAGCTTCTCCGGCATTCTTTGAAACGCCTCCATCAGCGATAGGGTGGCGTCCTTTCCCCGCCGGATGTCCCGCAGCATACCCAGTTTTTCATCTGCGCAGTTCACCGTATACACAGGCCGGGGCACTCGGGATTCCCCGCCGCGGTTGCACCGCCCCGCCGCCTGGACGACGCTGTCCATGCCCGCCGTCAGCCGTACCACCGCGTCAAAGGAGATGTCCACCCCCGCCTCGATCACCTGGGTGGCGATGCATAGCACCTTTTCCCGCCGGGCCAGCGCCGTCTGCAAAGCCTCCAGCACATCCCGCCGATTCTGCATGCACATCCCCGCCGACAGGTGAAAGCTCCCATACTCCTCCGATTTTGTCTTTTCCAGCAGATAGGCCGCCTCGCTTTTTTTGTTGCACACCACCAGGAGGCTTTCCGTCGTCTCCATCTGTTCGGCTATCCACTCCGGCAGCTCCTCCAAGCGCCGGTCCGGAAGCCGGATGAGCTCCGTCCGGTGAAAGGCCGCCCAAAGTGTCTCATCCCGGGGCACCATTTCCTCCGGCTTCTCCCGCAGCGGGTGGGCGGCGCACTCCAGCTCCGGCTGGGTGGCCGAGCACAGCACCACCGTTGCAGCGCACTGTTCGCTTAAAAACTGGACAGCCAGGTTAAACAGCGTCAGCATCTTCGCCGGCACCGTCTGCACCTCGTCTATGACAATGACGCTGCCGCACAGGGCCTGAAAACGCCGTACTGCCGTGGTCTTCCCGGCAAACAGGGTGTCCAGCAGCTGTACCAGTGTGGTGATGATAATGGGTGCCTCCCAGCTCTGCACCAGCAGCTCCCGCTCGTCCAGCTCCTCCCGGGAAAGTCCCGTCTGCACCACATTGGAGTGATGCTCCAAAATCAGCCCATCGTCCCCCACATATTCATGGATGACCCTGGCATTCTGTTCCAGGATCGACAGCAGCGGCGAAACGAAAATCAGCCGGTTTTTATGGTATATCCTGCCGTGAGCCAGGGCGTATCGCAGGGAGCTGAGGGTCTTGCCGCCCCCGGTGGGGACGTTTAGCCGGAAAATGCCCGGCTCCCGGGACGCAAAGGCCAGGCATCGCTCTGAGATGGTATGCCGTGCCTTCTCAACCGGCGTTTCCTGTGGAAACTGCGCCAGCTTTCCCTCCAAATATGCCAGTCTCCCCTCCCAGACCGGGCCCATGTCCTCCGGCCAGGTCCGCAGATGTGGCCCGCTCATAAAGGCCCCCGTGTCATGGCGATCCCCTTCAATCACAGCGGATAGGATCAGCCGCGCCAAAAGGCCTGTTTCAAATGCGTAGTCCCGGTCGTCTCCATAGGCTTCATCCAGCCGACCCATGATCCCGTCGATTTCCGCCGCTGCCTTTTTAAACCGCGCCCGGATCTCCCGCTCCGGTATCTCGCTCAAAAGGGCCGCTGCAGCGGCTTCATAGGATATGTCCTTCTTTTCACATCTATATGAAAACCCCAGCCGCTGTGTCGGATCCACACAATCAAATAGCCCGTGGTGGGCCCCTATGGCAAAGGCAATCAGCTCGGCGCACACAATCTCCGGAAACGTCGCCCCCTCTCCATGAAAGATCTCCATCATGTACCGGCATCCCTGAAAGGTGTGGATCACGCTGCCCCGTCGTCCGGGATCCCCTGCCTCCAGATACTGCTGAAATTCCTCGGTGTACTTTCCCATATCGTGCAGCAGACCTGCCAGGTACCCCGTATTCTCCAATCCCACGCTCCGCAGGCACTGCCCGGCCCGCTGCGCCGTCCCTATAAGGTGCGCATACACCGTCTGTCGGCTCGTCTCTCCGTCAGGCTCCACCCGTTTGTGGGCATAAAACGCCATATGTCTCCCCCCCACCTCTCTTTTTTTGCAATGGCCCGCCTTAGCCATTTTCCGTTCCGACTTTCACGCTGTGCGCTGTGTAATTCGGCTTTCTATTTTACTATACCTTATTTTTCTCGTTATTTCAACAGTATTCCGCAGTTTATTCCCATTCATTGGAATATATGGTCAATAATTTACATTTTTACCAGGGGGATATGTCTTGTTTTTTTACTTTTACCACATCATTTTGCAGCCGGCGAGCCTCGAAAGGGGCTTTAGGTCGGGCGTGTAAAGCGAAAGGGCCTGCCGTCTGTAATTCACAGACAGCAGGCCCTTTCGGTCGCTTGAATAAAAGTTAGATGATCCTCTTTCCCTTGTTATCTTATGGCAGCTTATTCTTCCTCAAACTTCACAGCCTTGTCAAACAGCTCCTCCACATCCTTGCCGGGCTTCTTGCTCAGCAGGGAGGCTACGATGGCGGCGATCATGCTGGCGGCAAAAGCGGGGATAATCTCATAGATACCCGTACCGGACAGGAACGCCAGCCACAGGCCGTCCACAGCCGCACCCACAATGATGCTGACCACGGCGCCGGCAAAGGTAAACCGCTTCCAAAACAGGCTCAGTATAATAGCCGGGCCGAAGGCCGCGCCAAACACGCCCCAGGCGTTGGACACCAGAGACATGATGGTGCCGGAATTGGGATTGGATGCAATAATCAGTGCCACCACGGAAATGATGAGCACCACGATACGGCCGGCCCACATCATCTCCTTATCGCTGGCCTTGCCCTTGCGGAATACAGGCTTATACACATCGCTGGCAAAGGCGCTGGCAGCCATGAGCAGCTGGGAATCCGCCGTGGACATGGATGCCGCCAGCACCGCTGACAGCAGCAGGCCGGAAATCACGCCCGGGAAGATCTTGCGCACCATGGTGATGAACACCAGGGAGTGGCCGTTGATAGCTTCGTCATAGCCCAGGAACAGGCGGCCAATGATACCCACCGCAGCGGCAAAGATGACAATGAGCACCGTCCAGGTAATGCCGATCTTGGCGGACTTCTTCAAGCTCTTCTGAGACTCCAGGGACATAAAGCGAATAATGATATGCGGCATGCCGAAGTAACCCAGACCCCAGCCCAAGCCGGAAACAATGTCCTTCCAGCTACTGAAGGCGTTGAAGTAATCAGGCGTATCCACAGCATGGATGCCCATGCCCTGAAGCATAAACAGCGCAAAGATTGGGGCAATGAGCAGTGCGCCCAGCATCAGCATACCCTGGAAAAAGTCCGTCCAGCACACGGCAGAAAAACCGCCCAGGAAGGTATAGCCGATGATGATGATGGAGGCAAGATACATCGCCGCCGTCTCGTCCATACCGGTCACAGTGTTAAAGAGGGTGCCGCATGCCTTCACACTGGAGGCGGCGTACACGGTGTAAGCCACCAGGAAGATCACCGCGCAGATGATCTGCAGGGCCTTAGATTTGGACAGGAACCGGTTGGTCAGGTACTGGGGGATGGTGATGGAGTCATTGGCCACAATGGAGAACCGCCGCAGCCGGGGTGCCTCCACGAGCCAGCTGATGGTGTAGCCAATGGCCAGACCCACAGAGATCCACACCTGCCCCACGCCCAGGGCGTAGATAGAGGTAGGCAGACCCATGAGTACCCACGCGCTCATGTCGGAGGCGCCTGCGGACAGAGCCGTGACCCAGGGGCCCATCTGACGGCCGCCTAGGAAATATGTCTTCTCGCCGCCGGAGCGATTCTTAAAGAAGAAATACACCCCGATGGACAGCATAAAGACCAGATAAATCACAAACACAATAACTTCGCTGATTTTCATAGCTTTCACTCCTAACGCATTCTTAGCTTAACGCAGGCAAGTATAACACAAACATAACAAGAATGAAATACAGAACCATGTATAGAATGAATTCTATACATGGTTCTCATATAATCCAGTTATTTCTTGATTTTATTCTTTTTTCATATAGACTACATGCAATACCAAAATAAGCTCTCAAAATCATTTTCGGGAGCTTATTCTGCCGCCCGGAAGCCCTGTAAAAACATCGGCATCATCAGGGCGCTGTAACGGCTCAAGGCGTATTCGCCACCACTGAGGCACCAATCATACATCAGCCCCCTCTCAAACATGGCGTAGGCCTTCACGATCTCATTGGCGGTCATGTCTGTGCGCAGCTGGCCCCGGCCTTGGCCGGTGCGGATGATTTGATAAAGCAGCTTAAAATAGGTGCGGCTGCGGTCTAACAGATGCTTTTCACCTCGGGTCACCAGCTGAGAGGATAGCAGCCTTGCCAGCAGCTCCATAGACACACTGTTATCGATCATGCCAAATACCTCTCGGTTCAGGAATGCCAGTGTGTCCACCGCATCCGCCTCCGGATCCAGCTGTGGCCGCAGCTCCTCGTACTTTTCGTCAAACAGTACCGACAGGGACTCCAACAGCGCATCCTTGCCGTCAAAGTAGTGGTAAAACGATCCCTTGGAGGTCTCGGATTCAAACACGATGTCCTCCACGGTGGTATCCTCATAGCCCTGCTCGTAAAACAGCTTCCACGCCGCCGCCACGATCCGTGCCTTCGTGTTCCGTCCTGCCTTCCTCGCCATCACAAATCCTCCTTACAGTATGGCCCCCGGGCCCGCTTTTCCGCCTCGTAGGAGGGCAGCTGTCACGCCTGCGCATCCTCCTGTCCCTCATCCGGCTGCTGCAGCTCTGTCTCCCGAGTTGTACCAAAGTCCAGCTGAATCACCGCCTGGCGCACATTCACGGCGCAGCTCACCTGCAGCCCCTTCTTGCCGGCCTCCTCCGCAGCCCCCGCCAGAATCTCATTTAGAATCTCCCGGTTTAATCCGCCGCCACGCCAGTGGAACACGAACTGCGTCTGTTTTTTTCGCAGCGCCTGGCGCACCCGGTTTGCCACATCCTCCGTTTTTGTCAGGGATACGGAGCGGTAATAATACCCCTTGTCCTCCGTGCATTTCGGCACCGGCAGCACCAGTTTCTCATGATCCGAGAAAATATGCTTATCGTCCAGATTGAAGTAATCATACCGATGGGTACCCCGCTGCAGGGAGTTGTCGAAGGTAGCATCCATATGGTATCTTTTTCCGTCTATTGTAAGTACATTCCAGGTGTGACGGTAGCGCACTCCCTTTTCCGGGTTTGCCTCGCTGAGGGCAATGATACACTCTACTCCCGCCGCATCACACAGTGCCTTCACCGTTTTGGCGATGCCCTCGCACACACCCACCCCTTGGGTCAGCGGGCCGATGATCTCGTGGGAATAAGATTTTTTCAGCTTATCATAGTGAACGCTGTCCAATATGAAATCGTGAATGGCAATTTCCTTTTCCAGCTGGCTCTTTCCCCGCAGGGGCCGGGTAAGCCGCTCTATGCGGGCCGCTATTGCCTGCTGGTGGGTGCGGATCTTTCCCTTGTCAAACAGGTATTCCGGCAGCAGCTCCACATGCTCTGCCCCGGGATAAAACCGATAGCTATACCCCGTCACATGAAACAGCAGCGGTGTATCCAGCTTTAACCGCAGGTAAACCTCCGCCAGTCTTGCCGGCTCCAGCCGCGTTATCCGTATCGTGGGCGCAAGGCTCTTAAATCCCGCCAGCATCTGCTCGTAGGCGGATTTTTCCTCTCGGTTCAGCCCTTTGTAGTAAAACCCGTCCATATAATGTTCCTTTCATAGTTCTGCTCCTATTGTAGCAAAAACCGCCCCCCTGTCAAGCCCCTGTCCTTCACCCTCCAGCTCCATTTCGCAGAAAGCGCCCCCTTCCCAAAGACGGAAGGGGGCGCTTTCCTTATATGATCAAATTGGCTCCATATGTGCCAAACAGCTTCTTCAGCTGCTTTTTCTGCATGGCCGTCATCCGGCTGCCATACCGCTGTGCCAGGGTTGCCGCCTCCTGCTTCTTCCCGCCCTTGAGATAGTTTCCCATGGCCCGCTGCAGGCTCTCCATGGCCGTGGAGCTAAGCGTCGTTTTCTTTTCTGTTTTTGCCGCGGCGCCTGAATTGGCTCGGCCATCGCCGGAAGCCTTCTGCTCTGCGTTTGCCTTGCTCGTGTAGTGCTGCAGCATCAGCTTGTAGTCGGCATACTCCTGCTCCCGCAGGGCGTCTGCCTCCTTGCCCGCCCGGTCATAGCTCTCCTGCCAGGCCTCCTGTTCCTGCCTGTAGCGCTTATAATCCGCCTGCTCCTGCTCGCTCACCTGCTCGTATCTCTGGGTCAGCCAGTTACGCTGGTCCTGATCCCGCTGCCGGGCGCTGCTTTCCAGCTCCGGCATCAGCTCTGCCAGCTCCTGCATATAGCGGTCATAGGCCTGCTGGGACGCCGTCTGTGCGTAGCTGGATGCGTAGCCTCCCGTCAGCCCGGCAGCAGTGCCCATGGTGTCCTCCATGGCGTCCCGCCCCCTCCGGGCATACTGATACGCATAATTTTTATACTGCGCATCTGTCTGCGGGTCGTAGGCAAACGGTTTTCGCTGAGCGATCTGTTCGTAGAGCTGGGACAGCTCGTCCTCAAAGGAAGACTTGTACTTCTCCGGCTGCAGCGCCTCTATACTTCTGCGTATCTCCTGCGCAGTCTCCACCTCGTCCGATGGCACATATCCCTGCTCCAGCTTGTGCAGCTTGTTGTACGTCTCGTCCGACACGCCCTTCATCACATCCTTGCCCGTAGTGGGCTTCGTGGGTACGGCAGCCTGCTGCACCTTGTTCAGGCTCCCCCAGGTCTCGTCGCCCACCACGCCGTCCACCAGCAGCTTATTCTTCTTTTGGTAATCCACCACAGCCTTGTATGTGTTGCTGCCGAACACGCCATCCTCGTCTAGGTGATATCCGTTTTGATTCAGCTTCTGCTGCAGCTCCCGCACGGAGCTGCCTGTATTGCCCCTCCAAAGCTTTCTCGCCATAATTCAGCCTCCTTTAATTTCGTTCTCCTCAGCTTGCGATCCATATTCCGGCGATGTAGATGCCGTACCCTGCGGGTATGTCCTCCTTGGGCCGGATCTGTATGGTGCCGGCCGAGCCCAGCCGCGCATCCAGGTTCTTCAGGCAGTACGCACTCAGGGCATAGGTGGAGGTGGGGATATGTGCGCCGATAGTGGCAATGTCGTATGTCGTATCCGCCGTTAGCGCAACGTTGGTTTCTCCCGACACCCTCAGGATGCCGAGCCCCAACATAGCGGAGTGCCTGGCCGTGCCGCTGAAGCTCTTTAAATTCGACCCGAACGCGCCAATCGTCAGATTGGTAGGCCCCAGGCCCAGCAGCGTCAGCGTTCCTGCCACATCGTCGTAGCGGATCACGCTGCGTTTGTTCTGTGCATCGTACACGCCCCAGGCCGCAGCGGATTCCCCGTTGCCGCCGTAAATGGCCGTGTTGTGCGGATTTGCGGCTCCGTCCATCGTCTGAAAATATATGTCCTTCTCCGCATTTGTCGCCTTGCTGCCGCCCATGTATATAAATCGCCCTGCATGCAGATTCCAATCCGCCGCCAGCTCCAGCGCCTTGCTTTTCTCCGCCGCCCTACCAAAGGCGGCGCCGTCTCCCCCCGCCTTCAGGTGGAAGGCCACCTTCTCCGTGGGGATGGTCGCCTCATAGGTGGCGGTGTTCCCCAGGCTGTCGGTGGCGATGACCTTCGCCGTATAGCTTTTCTCCGTGCTCAGCGTCGTGCTGCCGCTGATGACCTTCGCCGTCCCGGCCTGCATGGCTACGCCGCTTCCGTAGCTGCCGCCCACAGCCTTCCAGTAACCCTTGATGGTCACACGGTTCTTCCCACCCAGGGAGGAATACTTTGCCGTGGCAACACCTGCAATGTGCGTGCCGCTGTCCGCCGCCTTGCCCTCCGCGTCCGAGCGGTACAGCTTCACCCCATTCAGCGCCGGCTTGGCGTAGGCCAGCAGCGTGATGGAGAAGTCCTCATAGGCTGTGAGACCCCGGCTGTCCGTCACCGTGCAGCGCACCTTGGCGGAGGTGGCCGTGATGGTCCCCGTCCGGTATGGGCTGGCCGACACGGTCTTTCCCAGGTAGGTGATGGAGTACTTCTTCACCGTAGCTCCTTGCTTACAGGTGACCTTGCTGCTGTAGAAGGTGGCCTTGGCCTTGGAGTAGCCCTGCACCCACGCGGCAATGGCACTGGCCTTGGTGCCGCTGTTGTCGTAGGTCACCGTGGCCCAGCCCGCACTCAGGGCAGGCTTCATGCTGCCCGGCACCGCCGCTGTGAAGGATACCGACTTTGTGCCGATGGGGCTGCTGCCCTTGTAGGTCGTGCAGGTGAGCGTTCCGGTGCCGCTGAGCTTGCTTGTGATCTGCGCCGCCAGGCTCTCCGGCACGGTCCAGGTATAGCTGCTCCCCGCCTTGGTAGCAATGGTCCCCGACGCGCTGCCGAAGCTGTAGCTCAGCGTATGGGTAAAGGCCGTGGATGCCCGGGGCAGGCTGATGGTCGCCTTGCCGCCGATGGTCACCGGCCCGATAGAGGGCGTGGTGGCCCGGGGTATGGTGGGCAGAGTGAAGCTCTTGGCTGCGGCGGTGTAGTCGCCGTTGCCGAACAGCCATCCGGAAAAGGCTGCCACGGTAAAGCTCTTGGTTCCATCTGCGTTGTGGCTCAGCTCCAGCGTGCCCGAGGCGAAGGTGCGGTCCTTGTAGTCCGTAATGTTGGAGTAGGTGCCGCCGTCGTACACCTTCACCCCGGCGATGCTTACCTCCGACATCTTGATGGCATTGTCATAATACTGCTCCCCCGGGGTCAGGCCGCAGGACCAGGCGATGGTGGTCTTGTTGTCAGAGATGCTTTGGCTGCCGGAGATTTCCCATTTTACCCAAAAGCATGAGCCGTATTTTGTGTTTGTGCTGATAACGCCGCTGGTGGCCATTTCCTCATCCTCCGATCCATTTGAATTTCACGCCGCTGGTAAAGCTCACGTCCCATTCCCCCGCGCCGGTGATGCGGTCCGCGGCGATCTGGGCCACAGTAAGCTTGCCGTTGGAGAAATATGCCGTCTCCTGCCCGCCGATGTAGAATGACAGCTTCTCCGTGGTCCACACGGACATATTGCTGCTCTTGTCGATGACGTCGTACACACCCTGCTCCGTCTCCACCCCGGTCTGGCTGGTGCGGATGTCCTGACCAATGGCGATGCCGATGATGGGCACGGTGCCGTCATAGCCCACAATGCCCTGGCGGATATATCCCTCCACATCGGTCTTGTAGGAGGCAAAGTCCACCTCCACCCGGTCCACATCCGCCCGGATGTCCGAGGCAAACTTGAAATACTGGCTCAGCTGGCTAGGGTCCGCCTCGATCCGCTGGCTGATTCTCTCCAAATAGTCGCCGAATTCCGATTGTGCCACATAGCTCCCCTTCAGCTCCGTGGCCAGCCGGTCCATCTCCTGGCGCACCACGTCCGCCGACTTGATGATGAGGCTCTTGAGCGTTGCCGCCTGGTGTGCCCGCTCCTCCCGGGCTTCTCGGCTGCTGACCGTTGTCCGCTGCGCCTGCGCTGCTTGAGCGCCGGCGGTGCACTCCACCTGCTCCATAGCTCGGTTCAGCGTCTGCGCCAGCCGAAATAAGTAGGTGTATTGCTGCTGTACCTGCTGCGCCAGCGTTCCCGCAGGGACGGCGGGCATTTCCATCACGCTCACAGCCGGTCACTTCCTCTCCCATACAGGGCCGTGGCGGCAAAAATAGCGCACTGGCCGTTGCCGGTCAGCCTCAGCCGCATAGTCCGGCACTGCCTGGGCCGTATGGCCACCAGCTGTTCCCGTATGCCGCCGCTGCCGGTGATCTGTCCCTGCTTTTGCCAGGTGGCTCCCTGGTCATAGCTGACCCACGCCGCCACCGTTGTCCCCTGCTCGGGCCGCATTGCCAGCAGCAGCCGTGTCAGCCTCTTGCGCTCCGGGGTCTGCAGCCCCAGCTCTCCGGTCTCCGCCAACCAGGTAAAGCCCGTTTCCTTTTCGCCGCTCTCGCCGTGCATGCTCAGCAGCTTTCCCTCTGCGCTCAGGCAGTAAAGCTCCCCGCCCTTGCAGGCAAAGCCCTCCGCCCGCAGCTCGTCCTCCCGGTGCCACAGCTTTCTCTCGCTGTCATATACCAACAGAGAGGCTGCTCCATCCTCATCCAGCGCCGAGAGATAGTACTTCTCTCGCCACGCGCCGCCCACTCCTGCGCTGTATCTCCTCTCGCCCAGGGCCTGGGATACCGTCACCGGCAGGCTTCCGTCAAAGGCCTGCACGCCTTCATCGGATAGATAGTACAGCACGCTGCCCACTACCTGCAGGCTTTTTGCGCTGCCCTTTTGCACGCCGCTGCACTCCGTGGTCACGATCTGATGAGCCCCCTGGCTCCCGGCGTACACCCGCTCCATGCAGCGTTCCTTGAAGAATATTGGGTTCCCCAGATAGCTCACCGCTCCGGTGAATGCCCCGTCGGAGCCTCTGGCTGCGGCATAGCTGTCCGTGGACAAACCTTCAAAGCATCTCCAGTTCCTAAAATCCCCCAGTTTGCTGGCGTAGATCTCATTCACGGCCTCACCGTCCGTCATACCGTACCTGCAGCCCCACAATCGGTTGCCGCTCTCCACCACAAAATCCATCTCCGGCACAGTGCGGCTAATGGTCACCGCCGCCTCTTGGGATGCGTTCCCTGCCACGATCCCGGGGAAGACCACCCAGTTCTCCCCCACCGCCTGCAGGACCTTCTCCCCATTGAGTCTTGCCGCAGCGCAGCCGGAGACCGTCACACCGTCCCCGGCTGCGAATCCCTTCCCCAGCAGGGTCGCCTGCAGCTTTACGCACACATTCTGCAGGGCCGTCCAGCACTCCTGGCCGTATTGCCGCAGCACCGGCTCTGCTCCGGATACATCCATCCACAGCGTCCCCTCCTCCGGATCCTCCGGTGCCCCGACGCTCTGAACCACGCCGCTGTAGGCCTTGCCCTCCGCATCACACAGGCTGATGGCCACTCCCGCCGATGCGGTTCTTTCGCATTCCAGGCTGCCGTAGTCCGTCAGATCCTTGGTATTGAGATACACCTTGTCGGGAAAAACGATCAGATATGCGCCCATGCTGATCAGATCCTTTTCCCCCTCTGTCAGCACCGGCCCCGCCGCCTCACCGTTTACGCAGATCCGCGTGCCGTCCACCCAGATCAGGGCATCCTTCGCCGTCAGGCCGCCGGGCTTGGTCACCGTGGCAGTCAGGCCCCTTGCCTGCCGCGTCCGCAGGGTAGGGTATCCCTCCCCGCACAGGTTCCGCATCTCACGGAATCCCCCGATTCTGGCTGTTTCCCTGCGGTCAAGGCCCGGGAAATCCGTCACTGTCATCTTTTCCAATCCAATTTTCTTTAGCATCGGAAAGAACATGTCCTCGCCTCCCTTCAGCAAAGACGCAGGCAGTTTGCCGTCTGCATTTTGCCCATTTTCCGCAGTGTTTCCGCCTGCAGAGCCTCCACGCCCCGATTCCACAGGGCCATAGCGTTGTTCCAGTGCGCCATGTCGCCGTCAGCGTAGTGGATCTGCGCCTGTACATACAGATCGTAAAGCCCGTCATAGGGCGTCCCAGCCACCAGCACGGTGCTTTCCTCCAGCTTTTCCGGCACGGATGTCTCCCGGTCCACCGGCCGCAGCACCTCCCGGATGAGGGTACCCTCCGCCTGCAGCAGCCACCGGAGCTTTTCCTCCCGGGTGTATGCGTTGGGCAGGAGGCTGTCTACCTGAGTCAGCACCTGTCCCGCCGTCATTTTACCCATAGTGTCCTCCTTTTCAGTTGGCCATGGTGTCCACATACCGCCGGGCAGTGTCAGCCATCATGCGGCTGTTTTCCAGCACCTCCGCCACATACGCAGGTACCTCCACCTCCACGCCCTTCATAATCTTGTAGCTACGCCCGTTCACGGACACGATCACGAAATTTTCCTCATTCTTTCTGCCTCTGGGCAGATAAACCTTGCGCATTTCCTCTTTCATGCAAAAATCTCCTTTCTTATATGACCCGCCGCCGACCTTATACCGGTCTCCTTGCTACCCGCAGAGCGGGGTACCTTCACCCCGGCGCAGCGCACATCCACCCCGCCCCGTAAAACATCTCGTAGGGGACGATGCCCCCATCGTCCCGCCGTACCAAACTACTTGATACTCCGTAGGGGCAACCCTCTTGGTCCCCGTTCCACCGCACCTCTTGTTATATTCCGCAGGGGACGGCATCCCCGACGGTCCGAGCCGACCCCGTACAGCATTTCTTGCAATGTGTCATTGCGAACCAGTGACCGCCGTCACTGGTGTGGCAATCCGCATCTCTCTGCGCCACGTTCCTTGTCTCGCGCGGGGGCGGAGCTCACGCCCCGCCCCCGCCGGCCCATCAGTTGGCCTTGTCCTCCTTAGAGTAGGAGGAGCCGCATTCCACACGCACCATGTACTCGTCGTACAGGATAGCAGCGGCGTGAATACCCTTCCAGCCCACGCTGGAGCGCTGATCCAGGGGATCGGCGGTGCCGGAGGAGCCGCGAGGCTTTACAATAACCTCCGTCCCCTCACTGAGGTCCACCACGCCGTAAGCGCCCTTGCCCACAAATAGGCAGCCGTATACGGCGCAGCCCTCTGCACCGCCCTCACCGGGATAAATGACGGCGTTGTCAGCGGCGGTAATGGCCTCCTCCAGCGTCATGGCGCTGTCGGTGTTGCTAAGCACCTTATAGCGCTTACCGCCGATAAGCACATAGCGGCCCGCAAGGCTGCCGGCGTCCACGGAGCCGCCGTCAAAGCTCACCGTAGCCTTAGCTGCCACCGCGCCGTTCACCGCCAGATTGCGGGCATTTTTGGCCAGGTCGGCGCCACAGAAGATCTTGGCCTCTGTGGTCTCCACAAAGCGTACGCCGTGCAGCTCGCCAATTTCGCCCGAGAACAGCTCCGTGGCGGCGGCATACTGGTGGGCGGCGATCCATGCCTCATCCTGGCGCAGGTCAAATGCCACAGAGGGATGGATGATGCACACATACTTGCCGTCAAAGGTCGGCGCATTCATCTTCTTCAGCTGGGTAGCTGCCTTGGCCACCAGCTCGCTGGTCATCTTGCAGGCCGGGGTCAGGGCCACACGGCTGGTCACGGCGGTCTGCTTGCCGCCCTCGCCCAGCACAGGAGCATAGATCACCTGATTGCCCTGCTGGATCTCGTTGCGGGTCACAGTGTCCAGGGTCAGGCCCATGTTGTTGCCGTGGCGGTCGGTGATCTCCAACACTACGTCGTCGATAGCCGTCAGGTCCAACATGTCGGACACGGTGGTGTAGTCGCCGTACTGGGCCAGCTCCTTGGTGATATAGCTGACAGAGATACCGCTGCCGTCAGGGGTCACGCCCTCGGTCAGAGGTGTCAGTGCCTTGTCAAAGGCGCCGAACTTACGCCACTCTACGGTCTTGCCGCCGCCCACAGGCAGGGGCTTGGTAGCAGCAAACTGGTTGTGTACCAGCTGGGGCTTAGCGTTCTCCAGCAGCTCCATGCCGTAATAGGTCTTCATCTCGGCGGACAGGCCGCCGGTAGTCTGTGTGTTTACATCGGCAAACATCTGATAGTTTAGCTCCATAGTCATCTTTCCTTTCTTTCAACAAAAGCTTTTCAGTTTCTTCCGCGCTCCGAAGATTCCGTCCCTCGTAAAGTCTGTCATTGCGGGGCCACACCCCCCGTCAGCCGCCGGACCTCCACCGCACCCCTTGCAAAAACTCTGTCATTGCGAACCAGTGACCGATGTCACTGGTGTGGCAATCCGTACTCCCCTCGCTCAGCATCCCTTGTAAGCGGCGTCATCGCGAGGGCGCCCCGTGCCTGTCCTCAAAGGTCAAAATCTCCCCCAGCGCTCTTCCTCAGAATCGAATCTTCTCCCCGTCCAGCACACGCCTGCGAATATCCGCCAGATCCTCGCTGGTGAGCCCCCGAGGATCGCTGGCTGTCACGGCAATGCTCCTGCCGCCGTTTTCCGCCACCCGGCTCATACCGCTGGCCAGGCTCCCGGCCACCTGTCTGCGCGTGCGTCCTGCAGCGTAGTGCATGGCCTTTTCCATCAGTTCCCGGCCATGCACCGTCTCATAGGCCGTTCGGGGCTCCACCCCGGCCAAAATCAGCCGCCCGAAGCGCTCGCTTCGCATCTCCCTCTGCCAGTCAAAGTCCGGATACAGCCGCCTCAGCTCTCCCTCCTGCCTGCGCAGCCGGTCAATGCGCTCCGCCGCCTCCGCCTTGCGTACCCCCTCCAGCTTCTCCTTCTGCTCCTTCAGCCGCTGATTCTCCTGCCGCATACCCCGCAGCCGCCCGTCCAGAATTTTCCGCACCTTGGCGTCAAACTCCTCCTTGTACCTGCCCCGGATCAAAGCTTCGAAGTCCTCCTGCTCCCCGGCGTCGGGAGCCGTATCGCCCGATGCTTCACAAAGCTGTGCCTGGTTTTCTTCCATTTCCATGGTCTCACCCTTTCCCGTGGTAGGCCACGACCCGTATCATCACTCCCTCGCCGGGAGAAATGGCCCTTTTTGAACCTGTCGAAAATCCCTTTGGAATTTTCCGGCAAAAGGATTATAGTCCGCTCCGTACCGCCAAACTCTGCGAGGCTTTTTGATACGCAGCCTATTTTTCAATTACCTCCACGCACTGGGGGAACCGTCTCTCCAGCTGCCGCAGCCCGCATTTCACTAATTCCGCCTCCCTGTCTGCGCCCCGCATGGCAATGCGCACATACCCCGGCCGCATAATGAGCTCTCTCACCAGGTTCTTCTCCTGCAGCCGCTCCGCCAGGGCCAGCACCAGGGCCGATACCGCCGCGCATACAATGTCCTTCCCTGTCGGAGCATATCCCGCATGTCCCTCCAGGGTCAGCCGCCCCGGCTCTGCCGTCACCCGGATCATCTGGGCCGCACCGCCTCCCGGGTGCTGCGCCTGGTACGCTCCACGGAGTTGAGCTTTCCGGCCTGCCAGGCACTGCCCTTGGCGTTTTTCTGTGCCGCGGCATACTCCTGGGCCAGCTGCTGGGCAAGATGCGTCCCTTTCACCTGGTCCACCACAGCCGCCGCCTGCATCAGCCTCTGACGCAGCTGCTGGATTTCCATCTGCTGGGTCTGCCCGTTCCGGATCATAGCCATCACTAAGTCCTTGTTCTTAAAGTCCATCAGCTCCAGGCACCGCAAGGCCTGCGGAGCCATGTCCTCCCGGAAGAACCCCATCTGGAACAGCTGCAGGGCAAGCTGATTGTACTCCATGGTCTTATATGGGTTTTCCTGCTGGGCGGAAATCTCCAGGTCAAACACCGGCACCCGGTAGGAGGTCTCCACGCCGTCGCTCATGGCCACCGGCTGTAACCCTGCATTGTCGTAGCTGGCAAATTCGCCCCCCAGCAGCCTAAACTGTCTGGGCAGCCCATAAAACTGCCGGATCAGCTCGATGCACAGCGTCACCACGTCGGAAAACGCCTCGTACCCGTCATCGATCATATTCCGGGAAAGCTTTCCGCCGGCCTCCTGCAATGCCGCAATGGCCGTAGCCGCCGTTACGCCGGAGGCTATGCCGCCGTTGGCCACATCCCGGTTGCCCGCCGTCTCCTTCATTTCGGCGATCTTACTCTGCAGGATGGCCACATACACGCTGTCCAGCCCCGCCGTGTGGATGGGTGCGATGGAGTCGCTTCCAAGATTTCCGTTGGTGTGAACAAAGGGCTTAGTCCAATCGGCGTACTCGCTTTCATTCACCGCGCCGTCTGCCCGGATGAAAAACCTCGGTGTCGCCGCCGCCAGGGTGTTCTTGAGAATAGCCTGGCTCATGAGGTCTATCTGCTTTTGGGGTGACTTGCACAGATCGATATATCCGTACCCACAGGGTGTCCCCTCCTCAGGAAACAGCACGTCAAATACAAATGGATATTTCCCGTGGTCATACCAGCCCCTCCTGCACATAGGCAGGCCCACCGGCACCTCCTCCAGGATTGGCTCACCATTCTCGTCCACACCGATCTCTCTCTGCTCCACAGGTGTCTGCCAATCGTTTTCCGTAGCGTAGAGCACCGTCTCCCCCACGAATTTACAGTACTGCAGCACTCTTCTTCCTCCGTCCATGGTGTGGTAGTACCAATCCACTACCAGAGACTTGTCAGAGGTATCCACCGTGTCATCATAGAGGAATCGGCTCACCGTGAAGCTTCCGCCGCCCAGCTTTCCCTCCAGCTGCGGATAGCTGCGCAAAAGCTGTGCATTGCTGACAAGCTCCGTGGAAAAGAAATTTTCCGAGTCCTGGATGTCCCGGACCCCCGGCTCCCAGAACAGGTTCAGCAGGTCCATTCTGCGGATGGAAATATCCCCCAATCCCCCCAGCTTTCCCGCATCCCAAAAAACGCCATAGGCGGCGCACCCGCTTTTCAGCTTGTACCACCAGGCATCTGAATAGGTCCGTTTGAACTGATTCTGCTTCAGTACCACCGGCAGAATTTTCGTCAGCTTGGAGGCCTCCGCCCGGTCTCCCTCCTCTCGGGGCAGCACCGTGGGCTCCGGATAGCAATCCATGGCGTCCGCGTGCTTGGACAGGATGCAGTTCACCAGCCATGCGCTGGCCGGCTGCGGATCGCCGGGATTGCCCCCCTGCCCGTTTTTCTCCATCTGCTGCCAGTGCCGCATTTTCCAAAACTGCTCGTTGTCGATGATGCGGCTCTCCAGGTGTGCCTTTCCCTGCTTGTATTTCTTCAGGATCTGCGCCGCCCGGCGCACCTCCTCCGCACCGATCTTCGGTTTCTGCAAAGTCATAGGCTCCATGCTGTAACCCTCCTTATCGTTCTCACCTGTGTCCTCCCGCCCCTGCTCCGTTGCCCTCCCCGTTGCCTTTTCCCATGCAACAATGCCAAAAATAAAAAAAATT
>ULTI01045721.1_pt1 | contig 23026 bp, 20 predicted proteins | sample 1957291 | NCBI WGS metagenome assembly ULTI01 (sample SAMEA4835725, study PRJEB28245) | human gut metagenome | biome: gut microbiome; material: fecal sample | place: Denmark | collected 2008 | reverse complement strand
TTCAGGCCGAGGCTTTCGGCACGATAGCTCGAAGCGAGCTTCCGGCAGAGAACAAGATCGCCTGCGTGGAGATCCTTGCCGACGCCGTAGGCAGCGACGGGATGTGTGCCGGGCAGTATCTCGATATGGTTGGCGAGAGCAAGCAGCTTACGGAAGACGAGCTTGACGACATCAATTCGCGAAAGACCGGAGCGCTGCTTATTGCTGCATGCCGCATGGGCGTTGCAGCCGCCGGAGGAAGCGGCGAGATGCTCGAAGCCGCCGCACATTACGGCGCTTGCGTCGGCGCGGCATTCCAGATACGCGACGATATTCTGGACGTTATCAGCACAAGCGAGGAGCTTGGAAAACCCGTAGGCTCGGATGCGCAGGAGCATAAGAATACATACATGGCTCTGCTTGGCGAGGAAAGATGCATGGAAATGGTCGAAAATCTGACAAATAAGGCGAAAAGCGCGCTTTGCGGCACGTTTAACGACACGAAGTTTCTCTGCGACCTTGCCGATTCCATGGTAACGAGAAGAAAATGAAGTGAATAATCTGTAAAACCGCGGCGAATGTCACTTGTAATCCTCGCCGTGGTTTGTTATACTGTAAAATAGTATATTTTACGAATATTTAGTTAAATACGAGGTTTTGTTTTGAATATCCTGAATAAAGTCAATTCCTCTAACGATATAAAACGCCTCAATAAAAACGAGCTTCCTCAGCTTTGCGCCGAGCTTCGCGAGTTTATTATTGAAAACGTTTCCAAAACAGGAGGACATCTTGCATCCAATCTCGGCACTGTCGAGCTTACCGTTGCGCTGCACAGAGTTTATGACAGCGCGGTGGACAGAATCGTGTTCGATGTCGGCCATCAGAGCTATGCTCACAAAATAATAACAGGCCGACGCGACGCATTCGGCACTCTGCGCTGCTACGGCGGCTTATCCGGGTTTCCCAAGCCCTACGAAGCCGATGACGACGCTTTCATCGCCGGCCACGCTTCAAACTCGGTGTCGGTCGCCCTTGGCATGGCTCGCGCGAGAACCATAAAGGGTGAAAACTACAGCGTTTGCGCCGTTATAGGTGATGGCGCGCTGACCGGCGGCCTTGCCTATGAGGGCCTTGCCAATGTCGGCGGAAGCAGCGAGCCGATTGTAATAATTCTTAACGATAACGGCATGAGCATCAACGGCAACGTCGGTGGTATAGCAAAGTTGCTGTCAAAAGAACGCGTAAAGCCCGGGTATATCAACTTCAAGCGGTGGTACAGGCAGGCTGTCAGCGGAATGGACGGCATTTATAACGCAAGCCATAAGCTCAAAGAAGCTCTCAAAAAGTCGATATTGCCGTCGAATATGTTCGACTCTATGGGCATATATTACCTCGGCCCCGTTGACGGACATGATGTTGACCAGCTTGAAACGGTCATCCGCTGGGCCAAGGAAATGAACACGCCCGTGCTTGTGCATGTTATAAGCAAAAAGGGAAAGGGCTGCGCATACGCCGAGGAGCACCCTGATAAGTACCACGGAGTCGGTAGATTTGATCCCGTTACCGGTAAAATGCCTGAAGCAAAGCCGTGCTTTTCGTCTGTTTTCGGCAGTAAGCTTACTCAGCTTGCCGAGACAAACCATAATATTGTAGCCATAACCGCCGCAATGTGCGCCGGAACAGGTCTTACCGGGTTTTCCGAGCGATTTCCGGATAGATTTTTCGATGTCGGCATAGCCGAGGAGCATGCAGTTTCAATGGCTGCCGGCATGGCGAAGCAGGGGCTTTTGCCTGTCGTCGCAATATACTCGGGATTTCTCCAGCGCGCATATGATATGCTCATCCACGATGTTTCGCTTCAGGATCTGCATGTCGTTTTCTGCGTTGACAGAGCAGGCCTTGTCGGAAACGACGGCGAAACTCACCACGGCGCTTTTGATATCAGCTATCTGCGCTCGGTTCCGCACATGCAGGTGCTGTGCCCGGCAAACTTTGCCGAGCTTGAAGCTATGCTTGACGAGGCCGTAAACCGTATGTCCGGCCCTGTCGCGATCAGATATCCGCGCGGCGGCGAAGGCCGATACACCGATTGCCATACAGAAGGCTGCACTCATCTCCGCAGCGGAAACGACATAACTATCGCCGCATACGGCACAGATATAAACATTGCACTCAATACGGCGGACATACTCGCCGATAAGGGCATCCATGCCGATGTCTATAAGCTTTCGCGCCTTGACAGCGGCTATTATGCCGATATTATTGACTCTATGCGGGAAACTGGGCGCTTTCTTATGAGTGAGCAGGTTTGCCAAACCGGATGCATTGCCGATGAGATCCTCGCCTATGCCGAGCGCGCAGGTGTTAAGATAGAATGCGCATATACTCCGAATCTTGGCAGCGGCATTGTCGTTCAGGGTACAGTGCCCGAACTGATAAGACACTGCGGACTTGATGAAAACAGTCTTGCAAAAGCAGCCGAAAAGCTGGTCAGGGGTGAATAATGAAAAAAATAAGACTCGATCAGCTTGTTTTTGACCTTGGTCTTACCGAGAGCAGGGAAAGAGCTAAGACCACTGTAATGAGCGGACTTGTATTTGTTAACGGACAGCGTGCCGATAAGCCGGGTATGCAGGTATCACCTGACGCAAACGTTGAAGTAAAGGGGGCTGCGCTCCCGTACGTCAGCCGGGGAGGCTTCAAGCTCGAAAAGGCACTCAAGGTCTTTCCTGTGGATCCGGAGGATAAGGTCTGCATCGACTGCGGTGCGTCCACCGGTGGATTTACTGATGTTCTCCTGCAAAACGGGGCAAAAAAAGTGTATTCGGTCGATGTGGGATACGGTCAGCTTGCGTGGAGTCTCAGGCAGGACGTGCGTGTTATAAACATGGAGCGCACCAATATAAGGTACATTAGCTCTGATCAGATACCCGAGCCTATCGACATGGCCGTTATGGATCTGTCGTTCATATCTATTAAGCTTGTTCTTCCGGCTGTGTGCTCGCTGCTCAAGGACGGCGGAGAGCTTGTGTGCCTTATCAAACCGCAGTTTGAGGCCAGCAGGGAAGAGGTCGGAAAAAAAGGCGTTGTCAGGGACAAAGGCGTCCACCTTTCGGTTATCGAGAGCATTCTCGATTTTGCGCCGAGCGTCGGGATGACAGTTATGGGGCTGGATTTTTCGCCGATAAAGGGGCCCGAGGGAAACATTGAGTACCTATGCTACATGAAAAAGGGCAGCTTTGATGCCCCAATTATAGATGCGCAGGCTATCGTTGAAGCCTCGCACGAAAAACTGTGAGGTAAAAATGTCCGAACTGATAGTGTTGTGCCCAAATCCATACAGGGATTGCGGCCTTGAGCTTACAAAAAAGGCAAAACAGTTATTAAAAAGCGGCGGATATGAAGTTGCGATCTGCCCGGTTTTCGGAGCGCACGATGCCAAGGTCATCCCCGACGACGTCGAGCTTACCGCGTGGAGCGCCGTTACGGAGCGCGCGGCCTTGTATATCGTCATCGGCGGAGACGGCACCATTCTGCACACCGCAAGGTATCTTAACCACACTCAGATCCCCATGCTTGGAGTAAACCTCGGAACCAAGGGCTTTATGGCGTCGATCGAGCCGGAGGATATCGGCCGGATACTTGAAGCCGCCGCAGGAAACTACTCCTCAAGCTTCAGAATGATGATAGACGTTGAGCTTATCCGAAACGGAGAGGTAATTTACACCGATATCGGACTCAATGACGCCGTTATTCACGGCATGGGCGACTGCATAAAGCTCACCGCCCGGTGCGACGGTGAAAGGATAATGAGCTACTCGGGCGACGGTGTTATCGTCGCAACGCCGACAGGCTCCACCGGCTACTCAATGTCGGCAGGCGGCCCGATCGTTGAACCTGAGGCATACAACTTTATAGTGTCACCGATCTGTGCCCATTATATAGGCTCAAGAAGCTTTGTCCTGTCATCCGAGCACAAGATAACCATTAAAGCGGAAAAGCTTCACGATCGCCGCGCGTATGTATCCGTTGACGGAACCGACGGATTTGAGCTTGCAAACGAGGATATCGTCATCGTTCGCCGCTCGTCAAAGCTTGCAAACCTCGTCCATCTCGGCGAGCGCAGCTTTTATGATTCAACATTTGAAAAACTGCAATACAAAGTTGACTGAAAGGGGAAACTTAGTTGAAAGATTCAAGACAAAGCGTTATTCTCCAGATAATCTCCGATCAGGAGATCGAGACACAGGCCCAGCTTATAAAAGCGCTTGCCGAGCACGGTATCCCCAGCACTCAGGCAACGCTTTCAAGAGATATAAAGCAGCTTCATCTTGTAAAAGAACTCAGCAACAGCGGCAAATACCACTATGTTGTCAGCGGCAAATCGCGCAATAACGATCGCGAGCAGCGCCTTCGCAAAATTTTCAGAGAAAGCGTCACATCGTATGCTGTCGCACAGAATATCATCGTCATTAAGACTCTTCCCGGCCTTGCATCGGCCGCGTGCTCGACTCTCGATTCGATGCATATTGAAACTCTTGCCGGAACGCTTGCCGGCGACGATACCGCATTTTTGGCGATGAAGGATAACAAAGCGGCAGAGGATTTCTGCCATGAGATAGAAGAAATGTTCTGATAAAGAGGTCTCCTATGCTTACACAGCTGCATATTGAAAATATTGCTGTAATTGAAAAAGCGGATATTGAGTTCGGCAAGGGATTAACCGTTCTGACCGGCGAAACCGGTGCCGGTAAGTCGATCATTGTCGACTCGCTCGGTGCTGTGCTCGGCGCTCGAACAAGCCGCGAGCTTGTGCGCACCGGGGCCGAATACGGCGTTGTGTCGGCGGGTTTTGAAAACGACGCCGCCGCAAAATGGTTCGAGGATAATGATTTTGAGCCTGAGGACGAGATAATCATACGCCGCAAGATCTCCGCAGACGGTAAAAATAACTGCCGCGTATGCGGAAATCCCGTGACCGTTTCGCAGCTAAGGCAGCTCGGCTCGCTTCTTTTGGATATCCACGGTCAGAATGACGGCCGTCAGCTTATGGACGAAGATTCGCACCTTGCTTACCTCGACGGATTCGGCAAGACATCAAACGAGCTTGCGGCATTTGGCGAGGCTTACAGAGAATATACAGCCTGCAAGCGCGAGATGGACAAGCTGTCCATGGACGAAGCGGAAAAGGAACGCTTGGCAGACAGTCTGCGTTATCGCATAGAAGAGCTTGAAAACGCTCAGCTTAAAGTGGGCGAGGAGGATGAGCTTATCGCCCGCCGCGACCTTTTGCGAAATTCCGAAAAGCTTACGGAAGCGCTCGACGGAGCATACAGCGCACTATACGCCTGCGATGAAAACGCCGGCGCGCTTGTTGATGAAGCGTCTGCGCTGATAAGCAAAGCCGCTTTAATATCCGACGAGCTGCGCGAAACGGCAGATATCATTGGTAATGCATATTCTCTTATTTACGATGCCGCCGAGCGTATCCGCGACTTTCGCGACGGTCTGGAATTCTCGCCTGACGAGTATGACCGCATCGAAACGCGCACAAACCAACTCAGGCGTCTCGGCAGAAAGTATAACGCCGACGAGGAGGGTATGCTCAAGATACTTGACGATAGCAGGCGTGAGCTTGCCATGCTTGAGTACTCTGACGACATGCTCAAAAAGCTTGAGAAACAGCTTTCAGAGCATAAGGATAACTGCATTAAAAAGGCTTCCGTGCTCACAGCGTGCCGCAAAAAGGCCGCAGAGAAGCTTGAAGCGCGCATTTGCAGTGAGCTTCGTGATCTCAGCATGCCGTCTGTGAGGTTCAAGGTATCCGTTGAACCAATGGAATCCGTACTTGGGTTCGATAAAACAGGCGCCGACGAGGTCAGGTTTCTTATATCGGCAAATGCCGGCATGGAGCTTGGAAGAATATCGAAGATCGCGTCCGGCGGCGAGCTTAGCCGAATAATGCTTGCAATGAAAACCGCATTTTCTGATAACGACCCTATCGAGACTATGGTGTTTGACGAAATTGACACCGGTGTTTCGGGTGTTGCCGCTCAGCGCGTAGGCGAAAAAATGAGCGATCTCTCGCGCGGCAAGCAGGTTCTGTGCATAACGCATCTGCCGCAGATCGCAGCCTTGGCCGACAGTCACGATAAGATCGAAAAGGCCGAAAAGGACGGAAAAACCTTCACTGTCGTAAAAGAGCTTGACCGTCAGGGCAGACGCATGGAGCTTGCAAGGCTCTACGGCGGCGACGTTGTAACGGAAACGACCCTTGCCGGAGCCGAGGAGCAGTTAGCGGCAGCGGATAAATATAAGTTGACAAGAAACGATTAGTTTAGTATAATCTCACACGAAAACGCGTTGAAAAGCAGAAGTAATTCATTTTTTGCTGCACAGAGAGACCCTGTTTGCTGGAAAGGGTAGAGCGAGGATGAATGAATACGGCTTGGAGCGGCTCGCTGAAACTGTCAGTAGGCGATGACGGGTGCGCCCGATACAGCGCGTGAGTCATGCACTCACCGAGGCTTTATCCGCAAGGATAAGGCGCATAGAGGTGGTACCGCGTTTACAACGCCCTCTGTCTTAGGACAGGGGGCTTTTTTACAGGAGGCAGCTATGGATATTGGACAACGAGCATTGGATTATCACAAAAACGGTTATAATTGCGCTCAGTCGGTTTTCGCCGCGTGCTGCGAGTATACCGGTATGGACGAAAAAACGGCGCTTGCAATTTCTGCGGGCTTTGGAGGCGGCGCGAGAAGCGGCGAGCTTTGCGGAGCGGTCACCGGCGCCATAATGGCCGAAGGACTCGTTTTCCCGTTTAACGACGGTCAGGATACCGAGGCAAAGGATAAGATCGCAGCTATTGCAAAGCAGTGTGTTGCCATTGCACGCGAAAAGTACGGCTATGTGCGCTGCGCAGATCTAAAGGGCAATATAAATTGCAGTGAAATAATTGCATTCATGGCCAAAACGGCCGAAGATATAATGAAAAAGGAGAAAAACTAATGGGTATTTACGAAGAATTGGTCGAAAGAGGGCTTATCGCGCAGGTAACCAATGAAGATCAGATAAAAGACATGATCAATAACGGCAAAGCCACGTTTTACATCGGCTTTGACTGCACCGCCGACTCTCTGCACGTCGGTCACTTCATGGCTCTGTGTCTTATGAAGCGCCTGCAGATGGCAGGAAACCGCCCCATCGCCCTCATTGGCGACGGTACTACGCTCATCGGTGATCCCTCCGGCAGAACCGATATGCGACAGATGCTCACCGAGGAAACAATAGCGCACAATGCCGAGTGCTTTAAGAAGCAGATGGAGAAATTCATTGACTTCTCCGAGGGCAAGGCTATAATGCTTCGCAACTCCGAATGGCTCAAGCCGCTTAACTACATTGAGCTTCTTCGCGAGGTCGGTGCATGCTTCTCGGTAAACAACATGCTTCGCGCAGAGTGCTACAAGCAGCGCATGGAAAAGGGCCTCAGCTTCCTTGAGTTTAACTACATGATAATGCAGAGCTACGACTTCTACTACATGTTCCAGCACTACGGCTGCAATATGCAGTTTGGCGGCAACGATCAGTGGTCGAATATGCTCGGCGGCACAGAGCTTATTCGCCGCAAGCTCGGCAAGGATGCTCACGCAATGACAATTACGCTTCTGCTCAACTCCGAGGGCAAAAAGATGGGCAAAACCGCGGCCGGCGCTGTATGGCTTGATCCCAACAAGACCTCGCCCTACGATTTCTATCAGTACTGGCGCAATGTTGACGATGCCGACGTTCTCAAGTGCCTGCGTATGCTGACCTTCCTGCCGCTCGAGCAGATCAACGAGATGGACAGCTGGGAAGGCTCTCAGCTTAACAAAGCAAAAGAAATTCTTGCATTCGAGCTTACCTCACTTGTTCACGGCGAAGAAGAGGCAAAGAAGGCCGAGACTTCGGCAAAGGCTCTGTTCGGCGGCGGTGCGTCCGGCGAAATGCCGACGACCGAGCTTTCGGAAACAGATCTTGCAGACGGCGCTATTGATATCATGAGCGCGCTCGTTCTCACCGGCCTTTGCTCTTCAAAGTCGGAAGCTCGCCGCAATATCCAGCAGGGCGGCATTTCCGCAAATGACGAGAAGGTAAGCGATATCGGCCGCAGTTTCACGGCAGACGAGCTCAAAGCCGGCGTGGTTCTCAAGCGCGGCAAGAAAAACTTCAACAAAATTATTCTCAAGTAAGGTGGATCGGCATGTCCATAGAAAAAGGCAGAGCATATTTCAGACAGTTCGGAATGGAAGACAGAGTGCGTGAGTTCGATGTTTCAAGTGCAACGGTCGAGCTTGCAGCGCTTGCGCTCGGTGTTGAAGGCGCAAGGATTGCAAAGACACTCTCTTTCAAAAAGGATGATAGCTGTATCCTGATCCTCGCAGCAGGCGACGCAAGGATCGACAACCACAAGTTCAAGGATAAATTCCACATGAAGGCCAAAATGCTCGCACCCGAAGAGGTTCTTAGTATAGTCGGCCATCCTGTTGGCGGCGTGTGCCCATTTGGCATAAACGACGGTATCGACGTTTATCTTGACGAAAGCCTCAAGCGCTTTGAAACCGTGTTCCCGGCGGTCGGAAGCGCAAACAGCGCAATTGAGCTTGATCTTGATGAGCTGTATAAATACTCAAATGCCATCGAGTGGATCGATGTCTGTAAGCTCCCCGAATAGTAAATAATATTAATAGCAGAAGGAAATCACGGTTTCCCTCTGCTATTTTACTTTGTAGCTCTTGTAATTCATACAAAATTGCTGTATAATGTTTATAATTGTGCGCAAACCGGGGGCACCGCAGCGCCCCCGTATATAAAAGCGGCTGTGCGCACTTTACCGCTGCAACATTTTATGCCGCCTGCTTTTCCGAGGTTATTGATATGATAAAGATTGCGCCCTCGATCCTCTCTGCCGATTTCACGAAGCTCGGTGCCGAGATTGAAGATATACGTTCTGCCGGCGCGGAATATGTTCATTTTGATGTTATGGACGGATTTTTTGTCCCTAACATTTCAATCGGCATTCCCGTTTTGAAGTCTGTGCGGAAAATGACCGAGATGTTCCTTGACGTTCATCTGATGATCGATAAGCCCGTCAGATACGCAAAGGCGTTTTGCGATGCCGGCGCCGATCTTGTCATGTTCCATGTAGAGGCAGACTCTTATCAGAACATATCTGATGCTATTGATATCGTTAAGGAAAACGGGAAAAAGGTCGGCCTTGCGCTCAAGCCGAGGACGCCTGCGAGCGTACTGTACCCGTTTATAGATCGACTCAATATGGCTCTGGTCATGACGGTAGAACCGGGCTTCGGTGGGCAGAGCTTTATGCATGATCAGCTGCCTAAGATAGCCGAGCTTAGACATGAGATAGATATAAGGGAGCTTGCCTGCGAGCTGGAGGTTGATGGCGGCGTTGATCCCGTGACGGCAAAGCTCGTAAAAGATGCCGGAGCTACCGTTCTCGTTGCCGGAAGCGCCGTTTTCGGAAAGCCGGACAGGAAAGCACAAATTGATGCGATCAGAAACGCATAAACACTTATTGGAGATAATATAAATGCCGTTTTTCCCTGCTTCACTTGAAAACCTGATAGATAAATTTGCATCTCTCCCCGGCATCGGCCGCAAAAGTGCGCAGAGACTTGCGTTCCACGTTCTTTCGTTGCCGGAGGGCGAGGGTGAAAGCTTTGCAAACGCGATTTTGGAAGCAAGGAAGAATGTATGCTGCTGCAAGATATGCCAGAACCTTACCGAGGGTGAGGTGTGTTCAGTTTGCGCAAGCACCAAGCGCGACAAAAGCATCGTATGCGTTGTCTCCGAGCCTCGCGACGTATTGTCAATCGAGCGCAGCCATGAGTATAATGGCGTGTATCATGTTCTGCACGGTGTTCTTTCGCCCATAAGTCATGTCGGGCCTGACGATATTCGCATAAGTGAGCTTATACATCGCGTCGCTGCCGATAACAGCGAGATCAAAGAGATAATCATGGCAACAAACCCCGACACGGAGGGCGAGGCTACCGCCATGTATATTTCGCGCCTTTTGAAGCCGTTTGACGTTAAGGTGACGCGTCTTGCATACGGCATCCCTGTCGGTTCAAATCTTGAGTTTGCCGATGATGCTACACTTCTTCGTGCTCTTGAGGGCAGAATTGAAATGTGATAAACAGGTTATAATTCCTGTACGATAAAAATTACTACATACCGAATATTAGAGGGGGAAAGCTTCACGGCACGCTGCGTATCGGGGCAGTTGTCGTGAGGGTCCCTTTACTTTGCGTTTTCGGAAATAATCACTCAAATGGAGGTTAATATATGACTCATAAGCTTAAAATCATTCCCCTTGGCGGTCTTGGAGAGATCGGCAAGAATATGACAGCTATTGAATTTGGCACGGATATAATCGTTGTTGACTGCGGACTTGGCTTTCCGGACGAGGATATGTACGGCATCGACATTGTCATACCGGACATTTCATATCTCAAGGCAAACGCCGAAAAGGTGAGAGGCATAGTTATAACCCACGGGCACGAGGATCACATTGGTGCAGTGCCCTACGTTATTCATGACCTGAACGTTCCCATATACGCGACTCCGCTCACTGCGGCGCTTATTGAACTCAAGCTCGAAGAGCATGATCTGCTGTACAATACTCAGATATTCACCAAAAAAGCCGGCGATGTATTCCGCCTCGGCTGCTTCAGCGTTGAATTTATTGCAGTTAACCACAGCATTGCAGACGCTGTTGCACTTGCAATAAAAACGTCTATCGGAACGATAGTACACACAGGCGACTTTAAGATAGACCTCACGCCGGTTCAGGGCAAGGTCATTGACCTTCCTCGATTTGGCCAACTTGGAAACGAGGGTGTGCTGGCACTGCTTAGCGACTCCACAAACGTCGAAAAGCCGGGGCTGTCCGCTTCCGAGCGCAAGGTCGGCGAGACTTTCGATAAGCTGTTTAAAAACTGTGATCAGCGTATTATCATAACGACTTTCGCCTCAAATGTACACAGATTGCAGCAGATAATCGATGTTGCCGCAAAATATAAGCGCAAGGTTGCGATCACCGGGCGCAGTATGGAGAACATTCTTCGAGTTGCGACCGTTTTGGGGTATCTCAACGCGCCGGAAAACGTGCTTGTTGATCTTGCTCAGATCAACAAGCTGCCCAAGGATAAGGTCGTAATAATTTCGACCGGCTCGCAGGGCGAGACCATGTCCGCTCTGTATCGCATGGCTTTTTCGGAGCACAGGCAGATAAACATTGCCCCCGGCGACAGGGTCATAATATCCGCATCCGCAATTCCGGGCAATGAAAACATGATCAGCAAGGTCATCGACGAGCTGTTCCACAAGGGTGCCGAGGTCATTTATGACCGCAACACCGCGCTTCACGTTTCCGGTCACGCCTCTCAGGAGGAGCAGAAGATGATGCTGGCGCTGGTTCGCCCGAAGTTTTTCATCCCCGTTCACGGCGAATACCGCATGCTCGTAAAGCATGCCGAGCTTGGCCGCCTTATGGGTGTTGATCCGAAAAATGTTGTCATTGCCGAAAACGGCAAGATAATTGAGATTTCAAAGAAAAGCGTCAAGCTCAACGGCTCGGTCCAGTCCGGCGCCGTTATGGTTGACGGCATGGGCGTTGGCGACGTCGGCAGCGTCGTAATGCGCGACAGGCACAGACTTGCCGAGGACGGCATGGTCGTCATCGTTGTCACGCTTTCCTCCTGGGATAATGCAATGCTGTCCGATCCGGAAATACTCACTCGCGGCTTTGTCTATGTTAAGGAATCAGAAGACATGCTTGAGGAGCTAAAGCGCGTTACAAAGGAAACCGTTCTTGCATGTGAAGAGAGCGGAGTTAAAGATTGGTCTGCAATAAAAAGCAGGATAAAGAGCAACGTTTCGTCTTATCTTTATAAGACCACCAAGCGCAGTCCCATGATTCTGCCGCTTATTTCAGAGGTATAATGAGCGTTCCTGTTTTTGATTGTCACTGCGATACAGCCACGCACGCACTTGAAAAGGGCGAGATATTGCGCCGCAATAAAATGCAGCTTGATCTCGAACGGCTCGCGGCATACGCTCCGGCAGGTCAGGTATTCGCGATCTGCGCTGTTGACGATCCTGATCCCGTCGCCTTTGCAGACAGGTCGATTGCGTTTTTCCTGCGTCAGATAGAAGAAAATTCAGACATAGCAAAGCTGTGTCTGAATTTTCAGGATATAGTTGCGGCGGAGAACGATGGTAAGATCGCGGCGCTTATTTCAATAGAGGGTGCTGAGCAGATATCTGACATAGACTCTGCATATGACCACGGCGTGCGCATTGTTCATCTTACATGGAACCATGATAATTTGCTCTGCGGTGCTGCCATGGACGGAGGTACCGGGCTTACGAATAAAGGCCGGCAGTTTGTTATGCGAGCGCAGGAGCTTAGAATAATGCTCGATATGTCTCATATATCCGAACGCGGATTCTGGGATACGCTCGAGATAAGCACGCGCCCCGTTATTGCAGGGCATTCAAACTCAAAAGCAGTCTGCAACGTTCCGCGCAATCTCAGTAACGAGCAGTTTGCGGCATTGGTTCGCCGGGGCGGCGGAGCCGGAATAAACCTATATCCCGAATTTCTCGGCCTCGGACGCGATATTGACGCTGTTTTTGCGCATATCGATCACTTTATGTCCCTCGGCGGCGAAAGGTCTGTATTCCTCGGCTGTGACCTTGACGGCATTGAAGAAACGCCGCGCGGCATAAGCGGCGTTCAGGATCTCGGCAAAATATACGAAACGCTGCTCAGGCACAACTATTCCGAGCAGCTTGTTTGTGATATTTTCAGGAATAATATTCTTAAAGTTATGGAGAAGGCGCTGTGAATATTCAAATCTTCGGCAAAAGCAAATGCTTTGACACGAAAAAGGCCGAGCGCTATTTTAAAGAGCGCAGAATAAAATATCAGTTCGTTGATATCATGAAATTCGGCATGAGCAGGGGAGAGCTGAACTCCGTTAAAAATGCCGTCGGTCTTGATAATATGATAAATCAAAACGACGTGGACTATCCGCTTATTCAATACCTTGCATCGGATGACGCAAAGCTTGAAAAGCTCTTCGAATGCCCGTGGCTCATCAAAACGCCGATCGTCCGCAACGGCAAGCAGGCGACCGTCGGCTACGCGCCGGAGGTCTGGGCAAAGTGGGAATAAGAAAAAAACCGCCTGACACGGCGGTTTTTTCCGTATATTGAGCGAGTCTGTAAGCCGGGTTCTGTCTTAAACGACCATCTATCTAATCCTGCCGTTGCCGGCAGGCTCAAGCCGCCTCCCGAGGACGATCGGGCCAATCACATGTCCTCCCACGGCGTTGCTCCGGATAGAGTTTACAGCATCAACATGTCTCCATGCGACGAGTGAGCTCTTACCTCACTTTTCCACCCTTACCGATTGCTCGGCGGTATATTTCTGTTGCACTTGTCCGAGGGTCACCCCTGGCGGGCGTTACCCGCTATCCTTGCCCTATGGAGCCCGGACTTTCCTCATGTACTTCCTTTCGGAATGCACCCGCGGTCGTTCGGCCCACTCATTTGATTATTTTACCCATTATTCACGCTTTCGTCAATAGAAAATTCTTGTCTTTAAACGTTTGCCGCCGTATAATATATTAGTTAACAGGAGGCTATAAGCATGACTTTGAATGAATATATAGACAGCATAAAACACAAGCGCATTTGCGTTATCGGTATTGGTGTGAGCAACACGCCGCTAATTAAAAAGCTTCTTGCTTCGGGCTGCGATGTGACGGCCTGCGATAAGCGCACTGCCGAACAGTTAGGCCAAGAGCATGAGGAGCTTTCAAATCTCGGCGCGAAGTTCTGCCTCGGCGAGGATTATCTTGAGCATCTCGACTTCGACATTGTCTTCCGCACTCCCGGGCTTATGCCGTTTGACGGGCATCTTCAAAAAGTCGTTGAGCGAGGAGCGGAGCTGACGTCCGAGATGGAGCTTTTCATGAAGCTCTGCCCGTGCAGGATCTTTGCCGTTACAGGCAGCGACGGAAAAACAACAACGACAACAATAATATCTGAGCTGTTAAAGGCTCAGGGCTGCACTGTACACCTCGGCGGCAATATAGGCAGGCCGCTGCTTTGCGATGTTGACGATATGAGCGAAAACGATGTTGCCGTTCTTGAGCTCAGCTCTTTTCAGCTGCACAGCATGGTATGCAAGCCCGATGTTGCCGTTATTACGAACATATCTCCCAATCATCTCGATAAGCACAAGGATTATCAGGACTATATCGATGCTAAAAGCTCGATATTTGCATATCAGGACGAGCATGACCGCCTTGTTCTTAATCACGAGAACGAGTTTTCCGCTTACTATGCAGGTAAGGCAAAGTCGAGCATCTCGTATTTCAGTCGTGCCATGAAGCCGGATAACGGTGTTTACTGTACAGGCGGCTATATCTACCGCGTTCATGACGGTTTATATAATAAGATCATGGCTGCCGACGATATTAAGCTGCCCGGAACGCATAATCTTGAAAACTATATGGCAGCTTTTGCCGCGACGGACGGATATGTTGACGATGACACCTGCATATCCGTTGCAAAGAGCTTTTCCGGCGTCGAGCACCGCCTCGAGCAGGTGAGGGTACTCAACGGAGTTACATTTATAAACGACTCCATCGGAACAAGCCCCACACGCACCGCAGCAGGACTTCACGCACTCAAGCAAAAGCCGATACTCATAGCCGGAGGATATGATAAGCACATACCCTTCGACGAGCTTGGCGACGAGATATGCCTGCATGTCAAAAAGCTGTACCTAACAGGTGCTACGACCGAAAAGATCTATGATGCAGTTACTAAGTCGAAGTATTTTGACGGAAACTTGCCGATCGAGAAAATCGATGATTTTAAAGACGCCGTTCTTGCTGCCGCCGATTCAGCACAGGACGGAGATGTAGTGCTGCTTTCGCCGGCATGCGCTGCTTTTGATAAGTTCAAAAACTTTATGGAGCGCGGAAAATACTTTAAACAGATAGTTATGGAGCTTTAAAATGAACGTAAACGATATAAGACCCGAAGTATACGAGCTTGCTCGTCAGGCAGAAGAGGAGATAAGACCTCAGTTTGAGCGCATAGACCGCATCGCAATGCTCAACACCCGGAAGGTGATGACCGCATTTCAGGACAACAAGGTATCCGACTCCTGCTTTGCGGGAACTACCGGCTACGGTTATGATGATCTGGGCAGGGAAGTGCTTGATAAGGTATACGCCCAGGTGTTCTGCACGGAAGCGGCTCTTGTGCGCATTGGATTTGTAAACGGCACGCACGCCCTCTCAGCAGCTCTTTTTGGAATACTCAAGCCGGGCGATACACTGCTTTCCGTCACGGGGCTTCCGTATGATACGCTCAGAAACGCTATCGGTATTGAGGGCGATTGCCACGGCTCGCTAAAATTCTACGGCATTAACTATAAGCAGGTCGATCTCAAGAACGGAGAAGCCGATCTCGATGCTATAAAAGCCGCGCTCGCCGACCGCTCGATATCGGCGGTGCTAATTCAGCGCTCAAGAGGCTATGAAAACCGCAAGGCGCTCTCGGCAGAGGAGATCGGCGAGATATGCAGTGCCGTCAAAAGTGTTGCGCCGAATGTCACCGTTATGGTCGATAACTGCTACGGTGAGTTCACCGGTGAGCATGAGCCTACCGAGTACGGCGTTGACATCATGGCCGGTTCGCTTATCAAAAACCCCGGCGGCGGACTTGCGCCGACCGGCGGATATATCGTCGGCCGAAAGGATCTTGTTGAAAACGCCGCAATGCGTTTGACAACACCCGGAATAGGCGGCGAATGCGGAGCCTCGCTCGGCAATAACAGGCTTCTTTTCCAGGGCTTTTTCATGGCGCCGCATATAGTAGCGCAAGCAATTAAGACTGTTACCTTCTGCTCTGCCATGATGAAAAAGATCGGTTTTGAATCATCCCCGGCTCCCGACGAGGCGAGAAACGATATAATTCAAATGGTAACGCTCAAAAATGCCGAGAATATGAAAAAATTCTGCCGCGGAGTTCAGGCAGGCGCGCCCGTAGACTCATATGTTACGCCCGAGCCGTGGCAGATGCCGGGGTATAATGTTCCCGTCATAATGGCGGCAGGGGCGTTTGTCCAAGGCTCGTCCATAGAATTATCGGCAGACGGCCCCATGCGTGAGCCGTACACACTGTATGTTCAGGGCGGCATAACATATGAATCCGGCAAGCTCGGAATTATGATGGCCGTTAATGAAATGCTGAGCTGAAAAGTGCATATAATACATGGGGTGGTCTCATGTATTTTCGTCGGTATCGCAATCCGATGTACGCAAGGCAGCGCCGGCACAGGTCTGCCGGAATATTCGTTTTCGCCGTCACTGTTTTTGGCCTGTGTGCCGCTGCCAGCTGGTTCCTTGGGAAGCTCTCAACGCAGATAGCTGTGTCAGACGCAACCGATATTGTTACAAAGGCTGTCAACGATTCGATAAACGAGGTCATAGGCCAGGGTATCTACGGGTTTGACTACTTTGTAAATCTCGATAAGGACTCCGACGGCAGCGTGACCGCAATAACAAGCAACATGGCCCACATAAACACATTGTCAACGGATATACTTAACTCTGTTATCGCATCCACCGACAACGGAGTAATCAATGTTAGTATTCCGTTCGGCAATCTTACAGGTCTTAATCTCATGCTGAACAAAGGTCCCGATGTAAATGTGCAGATAATAATGCTCACCTCGTCTCGGGTCGATTTTCGCAATGAGGTCGTTTCTTGCGGCATTAATCAGGCAAAATATCAGCTTGTGCTTGAAGTCACGATAGACATTGATGTGCTGATCCCGTGGGGAACAGAAAGCGCAACAACCGTCACTGAGGTGATCGTTGCAGATACCGTTATAGTCGGCAAGGTACCGAATACATATTTAAACATGGAGAACTGAGCATGGACGCAAAAAAAGAGATCGAAAAGCTCCGCGAGGAAATTGAATATCACAACAGGCTGTACTACGTTAACGATGCGCCTGTTATATCCGATTATGACTACGACATGCTCATGGTGAGGCTTACAAAGCTTGAAGAGGAGCACCCGGAGCTTATAACCCCCACATCTCCCACGCAGAGGGTGGGTGGCAAGGCTCTTTCGCAGTTTACGCCTGTGCACCATCAGGTGCCGCTCGAAAGCCTGAGCGATGTGTTCTCGTTCGATGAGCTCGCTGCTTTCGGCGAACGCATGGATCAGGCGCTCGGCAAGAACAGAGAATTTTGCGTGGAACCGAAAATTGATGGTTTGTCGATGTCACTTGAGTATGAAAACGGATATTTTGTCCGTGGTGCAACACGCGGCGACGGCATTACCGGTGAGGACGTTACGGAAAACCTCCGCACGGTTCGCAGCCTTCCTATGCATTTAGTCGATGCACCGGAGCACCTGATTGTCCGCGGCGAGGTTTATATGTCTAAAGCCGTGTTCAATGAGCTTAACGCCGAAAGAGAGCTGAACGGAGAGGCGTTGCTTGCAAATCCGCGCAATGCGGCTGCCGGCTCGATCCGCCAGCTCGACCCGAAGGTTGCGGCGTCTCGCAAGCTCGATATAGTCTGCTTTAATATGCAGTTTACAGACGGCGAGCCGTACGGCACACACGCCGAAACGCTTGACGCAATGAAGCACATGGGCTTTCCTGTCGTGCCGTATAAGCTGTGCAGCACGATCGAAGAATGCTGCGAGAGAATCGATTGGATCGGTCAGTCGCGCGGCGAATTTGCGTATGATATTGACGGAGCCGTCATAAAGATCAACTCACTTGCGCAGCGTGCCTCTCTCGGCAGCACGGCAAAGTTTCCGCGCTGGGCAGTAGCCTACAAATATCCGCCCGAGAAAAAAGAAAGCCGCGTTATTGATATCGTCGTTCAGGTCGGCAGAACCGGCGTTTTAACTCCAAAAGCCGTCATTGAGCCGGTTCGTCTTGCCGGAACTACGGTCAGCAATGCAACGCTGCACAATCAGGATAATATAGACCGGCTTGACATAAGAATCGGCGATACCGTTCTTGTTCAGAAAGCCGGAGAGATCATCCCCGAAGTACTTGCGGTCAACAAAGATAAGCGCCCTAACGGAACCGAACCTTTCAAAATGCCAAAGTTTTGCCCTGAATGCGGCGCACCTGTTATGCGTGACCCGGACGGAGTTGCACTCAGATGTACAAGTCCTGAGTGCCCGGCTCAACGTCTTCGCAATCTCGCTCACTTTGCGTCGCGTGAGGCAATGGACATTGAAGGTCTCGGTATCTCGGTCTGTCAGGCGCTTATAAACAGTGGTCTAGCCGTTAGCCCTGCCGAGCTGTATTCGCTTGACGTGCAGTCTGTTGCCCAGCTCGACCGAATGGGTGAAAAATCGGCTGAAAACCTTATAAATGCCATTGAAAACAGTAAGAGCGCCGGCCTTGCACGGCTTATGTGTGCATTCGGTATTAGGCAGGTCGGGCAGAAGGCCGCAAAGACTCTTGCCATACATTTCGGTTCTCTCGATAAGCTTATGCAGGCCACGCAGCAGGAGCTTACAAACGTCCCGGATATCGGCGAGATTACGGCCGATTTTATCGTTGAGTGGTTCTCACTTCCTCAATCACAGCATCAGATAAAGCTGCTGCGCGAAGCAGGCGTGTCATTCGACAGCACATATGCCGTTAAGGACAGCCGATTTTCCGGCATGACTTTTGTGCTCACAGGCGAGATGAGCGGCTATAAGCGCGATGAGGCTGCGGCAATAATCGAAAGCTACGGCGGCAAAGCTTCCTCGTCGGTTTCAAAGAAGACGACCTACGTTCTTGCCGGTGAAAATGCCGGCAGTAAGCTGAAAAAAGCGACAGACCTTGGAATTAATATCATAAACGAAGAGCAGTTCAACGAAATGATCAAATAGCCAAAGCAGCGATCAGCGCACCGGGAATGCACCCGGTGCGTTTTTATTAACATCGTCGGCAGTGTCTCCATATAATGTGGTTGCAAAGGAGGACTGCACCAATGGATGATAACAAAAACTGCGGATGCAAGGAAGGCATACTTCCCGACTGTGCGCCGCTTGCTATGGCATATGTGCCGATGCAGCGGTCGGTAAAGCCTGTATACAGCACTGCGGAGGCTTTGAGCAGGGGAACACTGTTTCCAGGCCTTGACCTTCCGTTTATGAATATGGTCAACACCGGCGATCTGACCGGCACACCGTTAGGCGAGGTAATGGCTTTAGATTTCGTTGCGCAGGAGCTTGCGCTTTATCTTGATACGCACAGCGCCGATGAAGAAGCATTTGAATTATATAAAAGCATTCTCGCCCTGTCCAAGACGGCAAAGGAAAAGTATGTGAAGCTCTACGGTCCGCTGACGCACAGCGATCTTCTTCAGGCTCAGAGCTACACTTGGATTAAGAATCCCTGGCCATGGGATTACTGCGCAAAAACGGAGGGCTGAGTATGTTTATTTATCAGAAAAAGCTGCAATATCCCGTTAAGATATCTCGCCCCAATCCGGCGTTGGCAAAATTTATAATTAGCCAATATGGCGGCCCGGACGGCGAACTCGGCGCTTCGCTGCGGTATCTCAGCCAGCGCTACAGCATGCCGTATCCTGAGCTCAAAGGCCTCTTGACCGATATTGGCACCGAAGAACTCGGTCACCTTGAAATGATAGCGGCAATTGTCCACCAGCTGACGCGAAAGATGACTACGGAGGAAATAAAAAAGGCCGGATTTGACGCATATTTCGTTGATCACACAGCCGGAGTTTATCCGCAATTTGCATCTGGTACACCGTGGACGGCAGCAACGATGCAGGTGAAGGGCGACGTCATAACGGATCTTAGTGAGGATATGGCAGCAGAGCAGAAAGCTCGCACAACCTATGATAACATTTTGAGGCTATCCGATGATCCCGATGTTAATGATGTCATAAAATTTTTGCGTGAGCGGGAGATCGTTCACTATCAGCGCTTCGGTGAAGGGCTGAGAAATGCGATCGAAAAGCTCGATTCGAAAAACCTCTATGCTGTAAATCCGGCTTTTGATTAAAAAAGCTCCCCCGCAGCCACGGGGGAGCATACATTATACAAGTTTACTTTACTGCTTTTGCGGCCATTTTCCTGCGCTCGACCTTCGATACCCACATTGCCGCGGTAGCGTCACCGGTGATATTGAGCGTTGTACGGCCCATATCGAACAGCTTATCGACACCGGCAATTATCGCGATACCTTCAACAGGCAGGCCGACGGACATGAGAACCATCGACAGCATTATCATGCCTGCACCGGATACGCCGGCAGTACCGACGGATGCAAGTGTTGCCGTAAGAACGATCATTGCCATCTGGCCGAGGGTAAGGTCAACACCGTAGCAGCAGGCGATAAACACAGCGCAAACCGCCTGGTATATCGCTGTACCGTCCATGTTTATGGTCGCGCCAAGAGGCAGAACGAAAGAGCTTATCTCGGGCTCGGCGCCCATCTCATTGCAGCACTCAATGTTGATAGGCAAAGTTGCATTGGACGAGGTTGTGGTAAATGCTGTCAGCATTGCAGGGGCAAGACCCTTGAAAAAAGCTATCGGGCTCATGCCGGACAGGAATTTGATGCTGCATCCGTATACGATGATAACGTGCAGAATATAACCGATATAGGCGACACCGACAACTAGTGCAAGAGATCCGACGATCTTTGCACCGTTTACCGCAACAACGTCAGCCATCAGGCAGAATACGCCGATCGGGGTGAGCTTTATGATCATCATAAGGACTTTCATGGTGACTTCATTCATGCAATTGACAAGCTCGCCGATCTTTTTGCCCTTTTCACCGGCAGCGAGTATACCTGCGCCGAAGAATATTGCAATGCAGATTACGGGAAGCATGTTTGCATCAACCATGGGCTTAAGGATGTTATCCGGGAAGATGCCGACTATAACGTCCATGACTTTGGGAGCCTCGGCTGCCGTGTATTCAAGCGAATCAGTAACGCTTGAGTCAAGAACAGGGAAGAAGCCCTTGAAGCAGTTTACTACGACAAGGCCGATAACGACCGCAACAGCCGTTGTGCACATGTAGTAGATAAAAGTCCTTACGCCGACACTACCGACACGCTTGAGGTCATTGAGTGAAATTACGCCGTCCATAATTGAGAACAGGACGACCGGAACGACCATAAACTTAAGCAGATTTATGTATATCGTTCCGATGGGCTTAAGATAATCTGTTGTAAAAGTGCTTTTCGGCGCTACGAGCAGAAATACAAAGCCTACAAGGATACCGGCCAGCATGCATATGATTATCCAACCGGCCAAATTGATTTTACGTTTTTGCTGCATGACTATTCCTCCAAAAAATAATACTCGTATATTAGCATACGGGTAACTGCTTGGCTATAGTCCTGCGCAATTCTTAACGCGTTCTTTATGCTAAATTGCACAATTTCGAACCTTAAAACGCAAAATAATAGCCACTGTTTTGACCACTTTGTCAAAACAGTGGCATTTTAATTAATTTTTCATTCAGCAGCTTCTTTCTCGCAGGGCTTTGCTTTGACCTTTTTCAGTCTCGCGTAGCGGGGTAGGGAATTGCTCTGAGGAATTCTTGGCTCGCCCTGTATTAGTGGGAGAACGTAGTTAATAAATTCGTTCGTCACATAGTTGCCGTCTCTGGTTATCCATTCAAGGGGAACCTTTTTTTCGTAGTTAGCAACGCTGCTGAGTGAAAGAAGCGTAGGCTTGCAGGAGTACAGTCCCTGATTATCCTCACGTTCAAGTGCTACCATTTGTCCGGTAGCGCCGTTGATCGCAGCTTCCACGGCATACTTGCCGACAGAGTATGCCTCATCGATATCTACTGCCGAAGCGATATGCGCTGCACTGCGCTGAAGAAGGCTGAGTTCAATGCCACGAACCTTTTTAAGTCCCATGCGCTCTTTCAGGTAATTTGCAAGCTTTACCGCCAAACCGCCGAGCTGAGCATGGCCAAATCCGTCAGTACCGGATGTCTTTGCCTCGGACACAAACGATCCGTCGGCGTAATGCAGACCTTCCGAGACGGCAACAAGCACGTTTCTTTTCTGCTTCATGATCTTGGTGACATCTTCCGTGAACTGATCAAGATCAAAGTCGCGCTCGGGCAGGTAAATAAGATCTGGACCGCAGCCGTTTCCGTATTCGGTCGCAAGTGCAGCCGATGCCGTGAGCCAGCCTGCATGTCGGCCCATTATTTCAATGACAGTGACCATATCCGTATTATAAACGTCGGTATCCTTGCCGACTTCCATGCATGATGTTGCGATAAACTTTGCTGCGCTGCCATAACCGGGGCAATGATCGGTTCCAAACAGATCATTGTCAATTGTTTTGGGAACACCCATGACCCGGCACTCATAGCCGACCTTCTCCATATATCTGCTTATTTTATTGCAGGTATCCATGGAATCGTTTCCGCCGTTATAGAAAAAGTACCTTATATCGTATTTTTTGAATATCTCGAGTATTCTCTTGTAGTCAGTATCATCAACTTCGGGATCCGCAATCTTATATCTGCATGACCCAAGCTCTGAGGAAGGAGTGTTAAGCAGGAGCTTAAGCTCATAATCTTCCTCTTCGCCCATGTCATAAAGTTCGTCGTTAAGTACACCTTTGATACCGTATGCAGCACCATATACATTTGTTATAACATCACTGTCGAGTGCTGTTCTGATAACGCCGTAAGCGCTCGCGTTGATAACCGCGGTGGGACCGCCCGACTGGCCAAATATGCATGCGCCAATCAGCGGCGGCTCAAAAAAATTATCCAAAACTACGCCTCCAATTCATAATGATTATTGATTATAACATGTTTTAGGTTTATAATAAATATGATTTTGAAAAAAATTGTGCAATATCACCATTTTTCTTACAGGAGGAATATGATTATGCCACTGGTAACAACCAAGGAAATG
>ULTI01070089.1_pt1 | contig 23128 bp, 20 predicted proteins | sample 1957291 | NCBI WGS metagenome assembly ULTI01 (sample SAMEA4835725, study PRJEB28245) | human gut metagenome | biome: gut microbiome; material: fecal sample | place: Denmark | collected 2008 | reverse complement strand
CGGCTGCGGTGCCTCGGTATCCGTCTTCAGGCGTTTGCTGTACCAGCATATGTCCAGCCAGCGGCCGTGTTTAAACCCGGCAAGTTTATGCGTACCGGCATCCTCAAAGCCCATACGCTTATGAAAGTTTAAACTATTTTTGTTAATTGCCGTTATGCAGGCGTAGACGTTATAGTAACCCTGCTTTTCTAAAATATCAAGCAGCGCGGCATACAGGCACTCGCCGATATTTTGCCCGCAAAAGGCAGCGTCCACATAAACGGACAGGTCTACCGTGTAATCATACGCCACGCGCTCGTTATAGGCGGAGGCGTAAGCGTAGCCGATAACTTTGCCTTCGCGTTCGTACACAAGGTATGGGTAGCGGCTGCTGATGGCTTCAACGCGCGCGGAAAAATCCTCCGGTGTCGGTACTTCATATTCAAACGAAATAACGGTATCCGTAATATACGGCGCGTAAATTTCTAAAATGCGTGCGGCGTCCTGATTGCGGACGAAACGGATTAAATCTTTCATTTCTGGTTCCTGTCTTTTAAAATGCGGCGCAGAATGGCAAACATAACTTCGGCAGCGTCATCCTGCATTTTAAAGGAAAGGCTCTGCCCGTCATTCTGGTGCGCTTCTATAATATTGGTAGAAAGGTCGGCCGTTTTTAAATCGTCCAGGCGGATTTGTTTGGCCAGTTTTTTGCTTAAATAAATAATGCGGCTGTTGGTTAAGAACAAATACCCGGTGTCGATAATTACGGCAGTTTCTTCCATAACCTGAGGATGCTCGATATGTTCACCCTTAAAGGAGATGGTTTCATCGATGCGCAGTTTGCGCGTCAGCTGGTAGTAGTTGTCTTCTTTGGCAACGGTTTTAACTTCGCACAAAGCGGCCTGCCCTGCTGCATGGCAAATTTCGCCCTCCTCCAGCGGAAAATCAACTTTAACATTGCCCAAAGGCGCGTTTTCGGCGTTCCACAAATAGCGGTATTTGGTTAAAGCGTTGTCGATATTGGCTTTAAATTCGTAGGGAATATCCAGCTTGGCGCACATATCGCGCAGCTGCTGCTCGTCCTCAGGCGTAAAGCGTTTGGCATCGGCAATGCGGTCAAACTCGCCGTTAAAGTAATCGTTAAAAACCTGCTTGCGGAAGTCGAAGCCGTCTTCGTAATCATAGCCGAACAGCTCGTTAATGGCGGCGATGGTAAGTTTTTCCTCGCCGGTTACAAGTCCGCGGCAGCGCGAAAAATAGGCGGATTTTTTAGCGCCGTTATCGGCAAGGCGGCACAGGTTTTCGGGAATTTCCAAAATTTCTGCCATATGGGCGCGGTCATTTAAAATGGGGTCGTCCTTGCCCTGCGCGCTCGAAAAAGCGTTGTCGGCAACCTTGCGGTAAATGGCGCTGCGCTGGTCCATATTGGCGTCGATGAATTTGCAGCCCCACTTTTTAAAAATGGCGGCGGCTGCGTCCTTTGTCAGTTCCTGCGCGCTTTTGGCTTCCGTTAAAATATTATTTATTTCTGCAAAGGCGTTCTGCTGGGGCTTGGAGCCAAACAGCCTGCCCATAAAACCCTGTTCTTCCAGTTCCTGCTTTTTAAATCCTTTCACGGTCACACATCCTTATTAATGTAATAAATTAATTATACAATATCCGCGGTTATGCCGCAATAACGGGCTTGTACGGTTTGACACAGCGCTTGCCGTCAGGTATAATATAAATGAACATAATACTGGTGTATCTCCACCGTAAGCGAGAGCCTATAATACTGGTGTATCTCCACCGTTAAGCGAGAGCCTATAATACTGGTGTATCTCCACCGTTAAGCGAGAAGCTATAATGCAAAAGGGCGGCAATACCGTCCTTTTCTTTTGTTAAGGAGGACTATGTTAGGTTTTTATAATATTGACGAGAGATATATTAAATATTTACAGGGGTTTGATGCCAAAGTGCCTAATATAGGTTACACAGCGCATAATAAATTTGTTTGCGGCGTGGTTTTAAAAATTAATAATTTGGATTATTATGTGCCGTTGTCGTCTAATCAAAAAATGTTTAAAACAAGCTTTGCCATTAAAGACGGTAATAATATAGTTGCCACGCTGCGGTTTTCATTTATGTTTCCTGCGCCGTTAAACGTTCTTTCCATAATGAATTTTAAACAAATTGAACAGGAAGACAGACGGTATGGCAAATTTCTTGAAAAAGAATGGCGCTATTGCATTAGTAAGGAACAGCAAATATTAAATAAAGCAAAAAGGGTTTACAGTATGGGCAGTAATCCCAATCATCAGTTTTATAAGGTTTGCTGTGATTTTTTGAAACTTGAAGAAGCGGCGAAAGAATATATACAACGATACAATAAGTAGTAAACAGGGCACTCTGCGGAGTGCTTTTTTATTACAAGCGGAGTTTACACAAATGTCACAACTAATATTTAGGATATGTTAAAATGTTAATATAGGATATTATCGTGCGGAGATGATATAGATGAATATTTTTGAGGACCGCGGCGGCGGCAAACTGCACTGGAAGCTTAATTTGTATGTTTTATGGGTGTGCGTGTTTTTTACCTGTGCAAGTTATACAATGTGCGTGCCGTTTTTGCCGGTATATCTTTTGCAGCATTTGGGCGTAGCCCAGGCTGATGTCAATTCGTGGACGGGCCTTATTTATTCCGTTACCTTTTTTACGGCGGCTATTATGGCGCCTTACTGGGGTGCCCATGCCGACCGTATCGGCCAGCGCCTGATGGCAATACGTGCGGGGTTCGGCCTTGCCGTAACCTATGCCTTAATGGGCATGTGCCAGAGCCCGGAACAGCTTTTTGGCGTGCGCCTTTTGGCCGGCCTTGTAAGCGGCTTTGTGCCTGCGTCGCTGTCGCTGGTTTCTTCAACCCTGCCTGCCGTTAAAATGGGCTGGGGCATGGGGCTTATGCAGACGGCTGTTGCCTCCGGCAGCATCCTCGGGCCGATGCTCGGCGGTTATGTAAGCGCCTGGTTCGGCATGCGCATGTCGTTTTATATCGCGGCTGGCGCGCTGTTTATTGCAACCATTATGGTTATTGGCTTTGTGCGCGATGTGGAACACGAAAAGGGCGAAGGCAAAGTTATTCATATCTGGGCGGATTTAAAGGCATCGCTGCAAAATAAAGGGCTGCTGTTTGTAATGAGCATGTTTTTTTTGGTGCAGGTATGCGTAATGATTGTGCAGCCGTTGATTACCATGTACGTATCGTACCTGTTGGGCGGCGTTGTTAACGACGATGTTGTTAAAACTGCCGGCATTATCTTCTCGCTGGCGGGCATTGCCGGTATTATCGCCGGGCCGTACTGGGGCAGCCGCGGACAGAAGCGCGGTTATACCAAAACGCTGTTTATGGTGTTTATCTGCGCGGGCGCAATAAATATGTGCCAGTTCTTTGTTCACAACATCTGGCAGTATGCGGCGGTAACCTTTATTTATGGCCTGTTCCTGGCAGGGGCGGTGCCTAATATTAACGCCCGCCTGGTTGAAGTTACCGACCCTTCCGTGCGCGGCAAGGCCTTTGGGCTTGTAACCAGCGCGCAGCAGTTCGGCGGCGTGGTTGGCCCGCTTTTGGGCGGCTTTTTGGGCGGCTTTTTGCCGACGCGCCTGATACTTGTTTTAACGGGTGTAATTTTGGTATGCGCCGGTGTTTACACTTATTTAACCAAAGTGCGCGGCGTGCCGCAGAAGGCCTGATTGCAGGGCTTTGGCAAATTTAAACATACAAACTGTTAAAAATTGAACAGTTTGTGAAAGCTTTAAAATTAAGGGGGCAAAACCCCTGATTTAGCTTGACAAATTTTGTATACAATATACAAAATACAAAACGCTTGAAAACGCCGCTACAAGGCGTTTTCGTTGATTTATGGCGAAAATTTTGCCATAAATTTGCCATTGCAGAACAAAATAAGTGAATGTACATCACAGATTGACAAATATGGTAAAAATAATATAGTAAATATCACTGCTAAAAAAAACGCCGAAGGCGTTATATATATGTATATATTATAGGGGAGCCCTAAAGCCAGTATTTATGCGGGTTTTCATAGAAAAATAGAACAAAACATAACGTATAATAGAACAATTTACAACGTAAAATAGAACAGTTTATAACGTATTTAAACGATAATAGAACAAAAATAACGGCATTTTAAAAAATAAAATATTTATATAAATAAAAACAGCCTTTTTAAAGGCTGTTTTCTTTGTCCCATTCATTTTGTAAGTCTGATACCGCGTCATCTTCACGTTCAGGGTAAAGGTGTGCATAGATTTGCAGAGTTGTAGTTATGTTGGTATGCCCAAGACGTTTAGAAATAAGCGCAGGTGAATAGTTTTTGTTGATAAGTACACTGGCGTGACTATGGCGCAGGTCATGTATTCTGATGCGTTTTAAATTTGCTTTTTGAGCGCCTCTTAACATCTCGCCAAGTAAATATGCCCTGCTAACTACAAAAAGCCTGTCAGAGGGCGAATAATCATATAGCTGTGAGATGTACTCGTCTAAAAGTTCAAAAATAAAGTTCGGCAATTTTATGGTTCGGATTGATGTAGGTGTTTTCGGGTCAGTTATAACGTCGCGCTTGTGCAACCGGGTATAAGTTTTGTTAATACTGACGGTGTGCTTTTCATAATTAAAATCTTTTTTTGTAAGAGCCAGTAATTCACCTACTCGCATACCGGAAAAGAACAGCAATGGAAAAATTATTTTACTTTCAGGTCTATCTTTAACGGCTGAATAAAACTTATGAAATTCATCTATTGTGTAAAAATCCATTCTGTCACTTAACCGGCGTCCTATACTACCTGTAATATGTAATGGGTTCACCTGCAAACCGTAAAACTTTTTCGCATAATTAAAAATAGCACTTAGGTGCGTGTTGATGGTTTTGATATAAGTTTTGCTGGCATTGGATTTAATCATCAAAGTTTGCCACTTCGCGATGTCGTTTCCGGATATATCTTTCAGAACTTTATTCCCAAAGTACGGCAAAATTTTAGTGGCGATAATAGTTTTTTTACTTTCGAGAGTGGTTTCTTTTATGCGTGGAATAATATATTCCAAATAAGCTGCTACAAGATTAGAAAAAGTAATGCCAGTACCAATAGTAAGCGAATTTTTAAAATCACGTTCCCAATCGTTGGCTTCTCGGCGTGTAGCAAAATATTTACGTTTACGTGCTTTTTTACCCTGCCAGTCTGTATAAGAAACATCGGCAAGCCACGGTTTATTTGGATTTACTGGATTTGTCTTTTTTATAACAGTCATTTTTCATTACTGCTTTCTATATCATAAATAGGAGTTTGGATTTTTCTTTTTATAAGTTTACCAAGTGCTTCGTAATATTCTAATTGTTTTTGTGTGGGTAGCCTATAATGAGGTGATGATGGGCTAAAATATTGTGTGAAATTTTGTACAACATTATCAAAAAAGGAGCTTGGCTGTTTTTTATCTTGCACTTTCCAATATCCTTCTATATAAGGGATATATGAACAATGCAAAAGCACAATTATATTTGCTCGTACAGGCAGAGAATAATTTTGGCTGCGCTTTGTGCAGTCTAAATATTCCTTTGGGAAAAAAGCTAAAAATATTTTTGCTCTGTCAGCTTCTTTGAGTTTAGAAAAAACATTTTTTTCAGCATTTTCTATGCTGGCTTCTGTATATGGCACGTCACTAAAGCCAGCAAACCAATCTAATGAAATGCCTAAAAAAGAAGATAAATCTGCAAGTACATCTGCTGATGGAATGATAGTTTCTTTTTCCCATGCGCCGACTGTTGTTTTGGTGACAATTTCAAAAGTAGAGGCAAATTCTATTATTGTAAATTTATAAGTGGTGCGAACAAGTTTAAATCTTTTAGAAAAAACGCTTCTATTGAACATAATAACTCTCCGTTGGAATTGATATAAAAGTAAAATTTATAGTTGCTGTTGTCATATAAGTGAAACTATTAGAAATTTCGATTTGATTTCCTTTTAAAAAGGATATATAATAAATACAAGAAAAATTCCTTCTAAAGAGGAAACGAAAGAAACTTATTATATTTTTATTATAACAGGAGGTTGTGGTAAATGGAAGGAGAAAAGAAATGGCTAAATGTAGATGATGTAGTAAGTATAACTGGTGTAAGTAAATCAATGGCGTATTTGATAATGCGCAAGTGCAATCAGGAGCTGAAAAAAGAAGGCAAAATTACTGTGCAAGGCAAAGTATCGGCAAAAAAATTTTTTGAAATGATAGAATGATGACGAACAAAAAAGAAAAAATTTACCCATCTAATAAAATAATATTGAAAAAAGAAACTGAAATAATATCCCATGATTATGTTGATGCAGCTGCTCAATTATTATTTAATTTTGTTCTTGCAATGTGCATTAAAAATAATAGTAATGATATTTTGATGAAACCCAGCGATTATTTTGAATGGCGCGGTATTGTGCGTCCGCAGGGCAAGGAGTATATCAAATTTTATAAAGATTTGGAAACTCTGAAAAAAACACGAATAACAGCTCTCGAATTATCTGACGGTAAAAAAATAAAATACGAATGGCCGTTGGTTGCGCAAACACAAACCTTTTACACTTCAAAAAATAAAACCGATAAAATAAAGGTCAGTATAAATCCTTATCTTATGAAGTATTATATTTGGCATCGTGCGAATATAGTTGTTGACATAAATGAAACGAAGAAACTAAATGTTAAATATAGCTACCGGTTATACGAATTTTTGAGTTTGATAAAACAGTCAAAAAATAAAAATAAAATTATAAGCATTGGTGATTTACGGCGCATTTTAACAGTACCACCAGCTGAAACACATTCACGATTTTTAAAGTATTTGCAAGCAGCTCTTAAAAATTTAAAAGAAACAACCAATTTTAAATTTATGGCGCAGATAAACGTGAAAAATAAAAAAGCGTTACATAGTGCTATGATAAAATTTGTTAATTTAGATTTTGAAAAAAGTGATAAAATTTTTGAATTTTTACAGTATGTTGATGAATTTAAAAAACAAAATGAGGACGCAGAACTATGATATGGGGGTCAAGGGGGCAGCCCCCGTGCCAGCTGTTTTGGTGACAAAAAGGAACCAAAATAGGACGCTGGCAAACAACATAAATTAAAAGGCAGGTGTTATGTGGTGCCAAAATATAAACTGGGTAAAACTGCGCGTTTAGTCTTGCGCCTTATGCCGGAACAGAAACTTTTGATAGTAGCCAAAGCCCAGGCTGCAAATAAAACTATCAATGAATTTTGTACCGACATCATTATGAATTTTAAATATGTTGACCAGTTACAGCGCATTGAAGAAAAACAGAAAAAGCGGTTAGCATTGCTGCAAAACATTGCCAATAATATCAACCAGTTAGCTGCGCATTGCAATACTGTTGATACAGCGCCGCAGAAAACGCTTTTAATTGAGCTATTAAAGCAGGTTTCAAAAAATGCCAATATTTAAATCAATTAAGCTAGGCGCGTCTTTAGGAAATATCATTAACTATGTTTCCAGGGAATTTGAACAAACGCAGGATACCGATACCATTAAGGGTGTAAATGTTGCTGATAATCCGGAAATAGCAAAACTGCAAATGCTTAATACCAAAAATAACTTTGGCAAAAATGAAGGCAGGCAGTATCAGCATTATGTTTTATCTTTTTCTGCTAACGAGAAAATAACAGCAAAAGAAGCAGTAAAGTATGCCACGGCGCACGCCGAAAAATGTTTCGGCAACCGTTTTGAAGTTTTTCTTGCACTCCATCAGGAAAGCAACGGCAAAAAAATGCACGTTCATTACATTGTAAACAGCGTTAGTTTTATGGACGGCAAGAAAATACAAACCAGTAAAGATGATTATGAATATTTCAGGGATGCCAATGATACGCTGGCAAAACAACATGGTTTTCCTGTTATTGACCGTTCATCAGAAGCTGTAAAAGAACGCGGCAGACCACAATTATACAGTCAGAACGAGTATCAGAATTTTAAGCGGAAAGCCGGCAAAGATATTCTTTCATCTTGCGGCAGAGCCGTTTTTAAAGTAATAAAAAATAATCCTAAAAGTTTTGAGGATTTTCAAAAGAAACTTAATCATGAAGGCTGGCAAGCATATATGCGTGGAAAGAATCTGGTGTTTTTAAATATCGAAACAAATCAGAAAATAAGAGCAAATACACTTGCTAAAAAATTAAATGCGCCGAAGGTTAGTACAGCGCAAATATTGAAAACCTGTAATTCTGCCAATTGGGAAAAATTCAAGGTGATAAATAAAAAAGAAAGGAAAGAAATTGAAACACAATTGACGGGGGTAGTTGCAAAATTAAAAAATCTTAAAGTTGCTGAAGATGTAAAAGTACAAAGTGGTTTTAGTGTCCATTTGCGTGATGATGATGAATACAGCAGATAAGGCAGCCATACTATTAACCGGCAAGGGAGGAATAAAAATGGATTTAGAAAGTTTAATACAGGAAAGCAATGAAAATAAAAAACAGACAAGTAATCAAAATGATGATATGTTAGATATTAACGAGGTATATGCTTCGCTGGTATTTATTCAAAATGCAGTACAGAGCCTGAAAGCGCAGGTTAATGAATTTAGTGAACGGCTTGATAAATTTGATGAAGCACAGGCTGTTAGATTTAAAGACTTAGATAAAACCATAGTTGCTGTACCGGTACAGGCACAAAGACTTATCAATAGTGATGCTGAAAATTTAGTTGACCAAGGTGCAAAAATGCTGCAATTGGGTACTAAAGTATGTACTTTTATGCAAAAAACACAGCAAAAACAAAATGAAATAGTAGAAAAACAACTTAAAGTTTTAGATAACAATGAAGCAATAATGAAAGATTTGATAATTAAGATAAATACTTCTGAAAATTATTTTTTGGGGATTCCTATTGCTTATATTGCTTTAACAATATTTATGATATGGTATTTTAAATAAAACGCCTGGGATTGAGCTTGCAAAAAGAAACAGCGCTGTAACGTGGTTTGCGTTACGGCGCTGTTGTATTTTGGGGCTTTGCAATTTTTAGTTTTTCAACTTTTCGCATAGCGGTAAAAGTTCTTCGATTTTGGCAACAATACGTTTTTGTTCAGCAAGTGGGGGGATAGGTACAACATATTTTTTTAATATTTCAAAGGGCGGTATATTTTTTATCGCAGAACCTTTACTATTTATTTTTGCATTTTTCTTTAAAATAAAATCAAAATACATTAAAAAATATGGTACATGCGTTGGTTCAAACAATTTAATTTTCATTAAAGCTTGATTTATAATCCCTCGCTCAAAATTAGCAGGCATTACATATGTTTCTCCTATTGTACCAGCGCAACTAACTATAATATCGCCAGGAAACAATTCAAAACCTTTCATTTTGTTTTCAAAATAATCTTTTTTTATGTAATAGTCACCAATAGATACATCTTTCTTTATGGCATTTTTTTGCTCATAAACTTTTATTGTATCTTTACTTTTGGGAACAAACATACTTTTCGTTAATGCACTACCAAAAGGCCCTTTTTTATAAAATCCAATTTCCCCCAGCCTTACCCACTTCCAGGTTTTAGGAATGTCAAAGGGCTTTTCGTCGTCGGTTATTTCGGGCAGTGGTTTTTCTTTTTTTATTTTTTTCTCTTTTATCAGCTTTTTCTTTTCAGCCTGAATTTGTTTGTAAAGTTCTTCGGCATTGCCTTCTTCTGCACGCTGCGGAACAAGCCTACCTTGTATAGCAAGCTGCAAAATGGATTTTTGCAAGTCGCCGGGGAAGCGTTTATCAAGTTCCTGCAATTCGTTGTAGGCTTTTTCGTAATGCTCAACGTATGGTAAAAGTTCTTCGATTTTGGCGACTATACGTCTTTGTTCGGCAAATGGGGGAAGGGGAATAAGAGTGTTTTTTATAATATCTGGTTTTAATTCTTTTTGTTTAGTTGAGCCATCTGCATTTTTTTCAAAAAATGATTGATATGATTTCAAACAATAAAACATATAATTATAGTCGTTTAAATTACTAATTCTAACTATTGTTACATGTGAATCCGGTATTATTATAAATTTATTAGGATTATCTATATCTTTAAATATTCCTACTCGACCTAAAGTACCTGTTCCTGTGGAATTGATAATAATATCATTGTCCCTTAAAAATTCGATGTCATTATATTTTGTGGACATTTTTTCATCAATAAATTTAGCCAACGATAAGTCTATAAAGCCTGCTTTAGTATTGCATTTTTGTGCAAAAGCTACAACATTACTTTTTAAGACATATTGAGGTGATTTCCCTCTGCTGATATTTTTGCCAACAATTTCCCCCAGCCTTACCCATTTCCAGGTTTCGGGAATATCGAAGGGCTTTTCATCATCGGTGATTTCGGGCAAGGGTTTTTCTTTTTTTATTTTTTTCTCTTTTATAAGTTTTTTCTTTTCAGCCTGAATTTGTTTATAAAGTTCTTCGGCACTGCCTTCTTCAGCGCGCTGCGGTACAAGCTTGCCCTGTATAGCAAGCTGTAAAATGCTGTTTTTAAGTTCCTGCGGCGTCATTTTTGCGCCTCCTGCAATAGCGTGTTTATATTGTTAAGCACGCTGTCTATTTTGGTGTTCAGCGATGCGCGTTCTTCCTGATAACGCTGGATTAAGTCGCGCGGGTCAAGGATTTCTTCTTCTTCATGCGGAATACCGCAAAGGTCAAGGTTATAGCCAAAGTCTTCTGCAAGTTGCTGTACGGTATATTTTTGTGCTTTGTCAAAGCCTTCTACGTTAATGGCAGTACGGTTATCCCACCATTCCATTACTGGAGCAAAATGCTCTAACTTCATTGGTTTTGTTTTGCTGAAATGTTTATATCCTTCCGGCATGTCTAAGCGGTAAAACCAGGTTTCTTCGGTCGGGTGGGTGTTATCAAAAAACAAAATGTTGGTTGTTATGCTGGTGTAAGGCGCAAAAACACTGCCCGGCAGACGGATTACGGTATGCAGGTTAAATTCTTTTAGAAGTTTCTTTTTAATATTTACTTTGGCATTATCAGTGCCGAACAAGAATCCGTCCGGCAAAATTACGGCTGCCCTGCCTTCTTTTTTTAACCGGTACATAATAACGGACATAAAAAGGTCAGCGGTTTCGCTGCTGGCTAAGTCATTCGGAAAATGCGATTTGACATCGCTTTTTTCGTTGCCGCCATAGGGCGGATTCATCATTATAACATCAAAGCAATCATCTTCTGTGTAATTCAGTACGTTGTGCAATAGGCTGTTGGCATGGTAGACGCGCGGCATATCAACATCGTGCAAAAGCAGATTGGTTATGCACAGCATATAGGGAAACTGCTTTTTTTCTATGCCGTAAATAGAATTGCAGTAGGCTTCGCGGTCGCTGGTGCTTTTTATTTTGCTATGCAGTTCTTTCAGCCAGCTTATTAAAAAGCCGCCTGTACCGCAGGCAAAGTCTGCCATTTGTTCGCCAATTTGCGGTTTTATTATTTTAGCCATAAAGTCGGTTACGGCGCGCGGGGTGTAAAATTCACCGGCAGAACCTGCACTTTGCAGTTCTTTTAATATTGTTTCGTAAATTTCGCCAAAAGCGTGTATTTCTTCATAATTGCTTAAATCGAGTTCGTCTATTACGTTAATAACCTGCCTTAAAAGCACGCCGTCTTTCATGTAGTTGTTAGCATCGGCAAAGGTACTTTGCACAATGGCTTTGGCTATGGGCGTATCTTTAGTAACCGGCAGTTTTTTTAAGGTGGGGAACAAGGTGTTGTTAACAAAGTTTAACAGCGCTTCGCCGGTCATGGCGTTGCCGGATTTATCGTCAGCTGCCCAGTTGCTCCAGCGGCAGGCTTCCGGGATTATGGATTTATAATCGCTGTCATCAAATTCCCAGTCCTGTTCTTTAGCATCATATACTTTTAAAAATAACAGCCAGGCAATTTGTTCAATGCGTTGTGCATCCCCGTTAATGCCTGCATCGTTGCGCATAATATCGCGCAGCCTTTTTACAAAGCCTGTTAAATTACTCATTTATTATCCTACCTCGTCTGTGTAAATTTCGTTTTCCAGTTCTCTTACTACTTCTTCATAGGCTGCTTTGCTGCCAAAGTAATTTTTGGTAATTGCTTGTGGTTTGCCGTATTTTATAAACGGGTCGAGCTTTAAAATATCTGTTTTTTCAATTTCGTAAATGCCTGTATCTTTGTATTTGTCTAACAAGGCATCTAAAATTTCGCGGGCTGTGCCGCTGTATTTGCTTAAAAAGTCGCGTTTTTTTACGTTTTCAACCCGTTCTTTACGTGTAAGCGCTTTTTTATCAAAAGCTAAGTGGCAGATAAAGTCAAAATCGTCAACGTCTTCCATGTGCTGGTCTTTTTTTAGCAGTTCAAGGTCGATTCCGTATTTTTGCAGCATATTAGTGATTATTTCTTTTTTATCTTGGGTACTCCAATTTCTGATGAAGTTATCCAAAGAGGCGTACTCATCAATAATGTTGCGTTTGGTATAGTCTACTATGCTTTCCTGGCGCAGCAGTTTGCCGTTAGTATCGTATACAGATACGGTTTTGTGTATAATTTCTACCTTGCAGCCTTTGGGGTCAATAATAGGTTTAGGCTGGGGATTGGCTTTAAATTCTTCACCATCTTCTTTGACACGGTGCTTTGGATTTTCTCCGGCTTCCGGGTAAGGTGCTGATTTTTTAGACGCAAACTGCTCGTTTATTTCAATCGGGCCATCCCAGTCAGGGTCAGCAAATAAGCGCGTTACATTACGGAAGTCCATTACCACAAAATGCGTTTTGCCTTCTTTGGGGCGCAGGCGTGTACCGCGCCCGATAATTTGTTTAAATTCCGTCATGCTGTTAATCATTTCATCTAAAACAATTAACTTTGTCATTTTGCAGTCCGCGCCGGTTGATAATAGCTTGGAAGTTGTGGCAATTACCGGATATTTAGCGTTTACGGATATAAAGTAACTAAGTTTGCTTTTACCATAATCATCACTGCCGGTAATGCGCACAACATAATCCGGGTGTTCTTTTACTATATCTTTGTTGCAGTTTACCAAAGCCTGGCGCATACGCCCGGCAGCATCTTCCGTGGGGCAAAAAACAATGGTTTTTGCCATGCGGTCGGTGCTTTTTAAATAATTGGTAATTTCGGCAGCAACTTGCAGGATACGGTCTTCGATTATGATGTTATAATCATAATCGCTGTTGTTGTAAATGCGGTCTTCAATTTCGTTGCCGTAAATATCTTTTTGACCTTTATATGGACGCCAGCCATCGCCGATATTGGTGGTTATGTTTATTACTTTAAACGGCGCAAGAAAACCGTCTTCAATGCCTTCTTTAAGGCTGTAAGTATAAATAGGTTCACCAAAATAGCTGAGGTTAGAAACATATTTTGTTTCTTTTGGGGTTGCCGTCATGCCTATTTGCGTTGCACTGCTGAAATATTCTAATATTTTGCGCCAGCGGCTTTCTTCTTTGGCAGAGCCGCGATGACATTCGTCTACAATGATTAAATCAAAAAAGTCCGGTGTAAAAAGCTCGCGGAAATATTCTTTATCATCATCGCCAACCATTTGCTGGTAAAGCGAAAAATAAACCTGATATGAGGTTATAGTGGTTTTATTATCTTTAGCTACGTTGATTTTATGCGTTACATTTTTCAGCGGGGCAAAATCCTGTTCAATAGACTGGTCTACAAGGATATTACGGTCTGCCAAGTATAAAATTTTACGTTTTTTGCCGCTGGATAACAGGCGGTAAACAATCTGAAATGCCGTATAGGTTTTGCCGGTGCCGGTTGCCATAACAAGCAAAATACGGTTTTGCCCTTTAGCAATGGCGCTGAGTGTTCTGTTTACTGCTATGCGCTGGTAGTAGCGCGGGGGATTGGTAGTTTGGCTGCTGTAATATGGCTGCTGTATAATTTCTTCTTGCTCTTTGGTAAGGTTGGCTTCTTTTTTATAACGGGCAATAAGCTCGTCCTGGGTGGGAAATTCATCTAATTTTAATGTGCGCTCTGTACCAGTTAAAAAGTCATGTTCAGTAAAGCCATCACCATTAGAGCTGTATGCAAAAGGTAAGTCCAGCATCTGGGCATACTGCATCGCCTGCTGTAATCCGTGGGAAATGCTGTGCCTGTTATCTTTGGCTTCAACAACAGCAATAGGATTGTTTTCGGATATGTACAGCAAATAATCGGCGCGTTTGCCCTGTTTACGGCTTGCAAAGTTGCCTTTAAGGTTGTATTGCCCATCAGTAACCTGCGTTTCCATTGTAATAAGCTGCCATTTAGCTTCTAAAGCAGGTGTGATATACAGTCTTTTTATATCTTCTTCTGATAAGTTCTTCTTGGACATAAGGGAAGCCATTAAATTCCCTCCTTTAGCAATATTTTTACGCATTGTGCAGTATTATGCCTATTATATTAAGTATATCACAAACGGAGAATATTACCAATTTTATGCGAATTGTGCCTATCAAATGATTGCTTTTGCCAAAATTTGTGTATAAGGCGTTTTGCAGTACCAGCCTTACTTGATTACCTAAAGGCTGTATAAAAGCTGTTTAATCCAAAATAAACAGGATAATTGATGATGAACATAATGATGTTTCCGTGCATTTCCTAAAAAGGTTCATAAAAACAAATGATTGTTTCCGGTTGCAATAGCTTTATCTGATTACTTTTAATTGTTGTATTACTTCTTTTAGGTTATAATGAAAGAGAGATGTTTTGTTTTTTACACCCTGGCGAACCGGAAATAGGTGATTTTTATGAAAAAGAATTTTGAAAAACTGAAAAAAGTAATATCGCCCATCGCTGAAAAATATGGATTAGAAGCAGTGTATCTTTTTGGCTCGCAGGCTCGCGGGGATTCTTTAGTTGAGAGCGACTACGATTTTTATATCAAACGCGGCAAATTAAAGGATATGTTTGAACTCAGCGGGCTTTTTATTGACCTTAAAGCTGCGCTCGGTAAAGAGGTAGATATAGTTTTAGAACCTGTTTCAAAGAAAAAGCTTGATGATTACCTTGTGAAAGGTATAAAAAGGGATGGAGTTTTAATTTATGATGTCGGAAAGAGATTTAGAGTTAATCAAAAGAATAAAGAAGTATTGCTTGAATATTGAGGATATAAAAACCAATTTTACTAAAGATTTTAGTGATTTTGAAGGCAGTGAAATCTATCAAGCTGCTGCGGCAATGTTTATTATGCAAATTGGTGAGTGTGCTAAAAATATCAGTAACGAATTTAAGCTTGAACACCAGCTATTCCGTGGCATAGTATTGTTGGTTTACGCAATATATATGCGCACGAGTATCACCATATTGACGATACAATAATTTGGGAAACTATCAAAAATAAAATCCCAGAATTAAGCGAGTTTTGTGATAGTATTATAAATTCCTAACCTAATAAACTACTTACGGCAACAAAACAGATAAATACAATATCTTTAGATGGTAGTAAGCCGTAAAATAAAGTTATTCATAAGTAAATTTTAAGGATAGGAAGAAGGGGGCGCTGCGCCCCCCTTAAACCCCCAGCCTGCTAACAAGGAAAAATTCGCAGCTTTTAGCTGCTCTTTTTGATGGGCTATGCTTACGCTTGTATGTTTATACCTTATCCGTGCCTATGGCACGGTTGAACGATAGCATACGCATTTACAAAGTACCTGACTCCGCTTCGCTCTGCTACCTAAATTATATGCGCTGTGCGCAGTTAGGTGCTTTTATCGGGCGGTTTTATACCTTCGCCTGTGCTGAACGGCACAGTTAAGAAAGTTACTGCTGCGTTGATGTAGCCCGTCGAAAATGCCGCAAGCGTAGCGGCGGCTTTTCCCTTGTCAGATTTTTGTAAAATCCATATGTTTGTGATAAAATAAATATGGCATTAGTGCCACGATTTTGCCACGTATTTTTGCCAACCTGATATAATCAGTGATAACAGTGTTGATAGTGTGAGAAAACGCACGAAAAATAGCGAAAATCAAAGATATGTGTGTAAAAGTATTTACAGTATACAATAAAGCTGTAAGCAGCATAAAAGGGGGAATTTTACAATGCTTATTAAAAAATTTGAAGGCAATTCGCCGAAAATTGACCCGAAGGCTTTTGTAGCCGAAACCGCAGTAGTTATCGGCAAAGCAGAACTGAAAGAATACAGCAGCGTATGGTATAACGTAACCATACGCGGCGATGTTAATGAAATTAAAGTTGGCAGATATACCAATGTTCAGGATAACAGCGTGCTGCACGTTTCCGACAGCCATGCCTGTATTCTGGGCGACTATGTAACCGTAGGCCACTGCGCGCTTCTGCACGCCTGCACGGTTGAAGACCATGTGCTTATCGGCATGCACTCCACCGTACTGGACGGCGCTGTTATCGGCAAAGGCTCCATTGTGGCAGCCGGCGCGGTTGTAACCAAAAACACCATTGTTCCGCCGTACTCCCTGGTAGCAGGCGTACCGGCAAAAGTTATTAAAAAACTGCCGGAAAATACCGACGCAACCCACGCACAGGCCGTTAAATACGAAAACCTGTGGACCCGCCGTTACAACGAACTTCCCGATGGCGGCGGCGAAGAATACCATGGCGAAAAAATTGTATAATTAATTTACAGCTTAAAAGGTACGGTTTTTGCCGTGCCTTTTTTGTTTAACAAAGGCTGTTGTATACACTGCCTTTAAATTTACAAACCATTGTAAATAGTGTATACTAATTATATATGCACTTTGCATATCCTCACATAATTCAGCAGTTATAACGATGAGAAAGAAGGGAACCACATGACAAAAATGAAAACCATGGACGGTAATACCGCTGCGGCTTATATATCCTATGCGTTTACCGACGTGGCAGCTATTTACCCCATTACACCGTCTTCGCCTATGGCGGAAGTTGTTGATGAATGGGCGGCCCAGGGCAAGAAAAACCTGTTCGGGCAGACTGTAAAGGTTCAGGAAATGCAGTCCGAGGCAGGCGCTTCCGGCGCTGTACACGGTTCTTTGCAGGGCGGTGCCCTTACTACCACTTATACAGCTTCTCAGGGCCTTCTTTTAATGATTCCTAATATGTATAAAATGGCTGGTGAACTTTTGCCGGCAGTGTTCCATGTATCCGCACGTGCGTTGGCAACCAGCAGCCTTTCCATTTTCGGCGACCATCAGGACGTTATGGCAGCACGCCAGACCGGTTTTGCCCTGCTTGCCGAAGGCAGCGTGCAGGAAGTTATGGACCTCGGCGGTGTGGCACATTTATCGGCAATTAAGGGCCGCGTGCCGTTTTTGAATTTCTTTGACGGTTTCCGTACCTCGCACGAAATTCAGAAAATTGAACTGATGGATTACGATAAGCTGGCAGGCCTTCTGGATTGGGAAGCTTTGGCAGAGTTCCGCAAACGCGCACTGAACCCTGACAACCCTGTTATCCGCGGTACGGCGCAGAACCCGGATATTTACTTCCAGACCCGCGAAGCAGTTAACAGCTATTACACCGCGCTGCCGGAAATTGTTGAAAATTACATGAACGAAATCAACAAAATTACCGGCCGCAACTATGGCCTGTTTAACTACTACGGCGCACCGGATGCCGAAAACATCATTATTGCCATGGGCAGCGCCTGCGAAACCATTCAGACCGTTGCCGAAAAACTGAACGCCGAAGGCAAAAAGGTTGGCTTACTTGCCGTTCACCTTTACCGTCCGTTCAGCGTTAAGCATTTTATGGCGGCAATTCCGGAAACCGTTAAACGCATAGCCGTGCTTGACCGCACCAAAGAGCCGGGCGCATTCGGCGAACCGCTGTACATGGATGTGCGCGGCGCGTTCTATGACGCAGGCCGCAATCCGCTGATTATCGGCGGCCGCTACGGCCTTGGCAGCAAGGATTTGACTCCGACCGACATTCTGGCGGTTTACGAAAACCTTGAAGCCGAAAACCCGAAAAACAACTTTACCATCAGCATTGTTGATGACGTTACCAATACTTCTCTGGCAGCCAGCCACGAAATTGACGTTACCGGCGAAGGCACCAAGAGCTGCAAGTTCTGGGGCCTCGGCAGCGACGGCACCGTTGGCGCCAACAAGAGTGCAATTAAAATTATCGGCGATTACACCGATATGTACGCTCAGGGCTATTTCTCCTACGATTCCAAAAAATCCGGCGGCATTACCGTTTCGCACCTGCGCTTCGGCAAAGAGCCCATCCGCGCTCCGTACCTTATCAACGCTGCGGATTTTGTAGCCGTACACAACCAGTCCTACGTTGATAAATACGACGTTACCGCAGGGCTGAAAAAAGGCGGCACCTTCCTTCTTAACTGCAACTGGAGCGCAGAAGAACTGGAAAAACATCTGCCCGGGCAGATTAAACGCTATATTGCCAAAAACGATATTAACTTCTATATTATTGACGCTGTAAAAATTGCACAGCAAATCGGCCTCGGCGGACGCATTAACATGATTATGCAGTCGGCGTTCTTTAAACTGGCCGACATTATTCCGCTGGAGGATGCTGTTAAATACCTGAAGGAAGCGGTTGAACACAGCTACGGCCTGAAGGGCAAAGACGTTGTTGACATGAACAACGCCGCTATCGACATGGGCGTTAACGCCGTTGTAAAAGTTGACGTTCCCGCAGCCTGGGCTGACGCTGCCGATACCGAAGCAGCTGCAAAATCCGGCAATGATTTCATCGACAACATTCTTGTGCCGATGAACCGCATGGAAGGCGACAAACTGCCTGTAAGCGCGTTTAAAGACCATGAGGACGGTACTTTCCCGAGCGGCACCGCTGCTTACGAAAAACGCGGCATTGCCATCAACGTTCCGGAATGGCAGATGGAAAAATGCATTCAGTGCAACCAGTGCGCGTTTGTATGCCCGCACGCTGTTATCCGCCCTGTGCTGATGACAGAAGAAGAAGCTGCGAACGCTCCTGAAGGCATGCTCAGCAAGGACGCTATCGGCGCCAAAGGCTTGAAATTCCATATGGCAGTATCTCCGCTGGACTGCACCGGCTGCGGCAACTGCGCTCAGGTTTGCCCGGCTAAGGAAAAAGCCCTGGTAATGAAACCTTTAGAAACCCAGCTTGCCAAAACCGAAAACTGGGATTACGCAATGAAGAAAGTTGCGCCCAAACCGAACCCGATGAATAAAAACACCGTTAAAGGCGTGCAGTTTGAACAGCCGCTGTTTGAGTTCAGCGGTGCGTGCGCAGGCTGCGGCGAAACCCCGTATGCCAAACTTGTTACCCAGCTTGTTGGCGACCGCATGATGATTGCCAACGCAACGGGCTGCTCCTCCATCTGGGGCGCAAGCGCACCTTCCATGCCGTACTGCAAAAATGCGGCAGGCCACGGCCCGAGCTGGGCAAACAGCCTGTTTGAAGACAACGCCGAATACGGCCTTGGCATGTACCTGGGCGTTAAACATACCCGCGAACGTGTGGCTGACCGCGTAAAAGAAGCGCTGAACCTGCCCGTAAGCGAAGAACTGAAAGCAGCAATGCAGAACTGGCTTGACAACATGAACGTAAGCGACGGTACCCGCGAACGTGCCGAAACGCTGAAAGCGGCACTGGCTGCCGAAAACAGCGATAACGAGCTCTTAAAAGAAATTGCAGGCCTCGGCCAGTACTTTGTAAAACGCAGCCACTGGATTTTCGGCGGCGACGGCTGGGCTTACGATATCGGCTACGGCGGACTTGACCATGTTCTTGCCAGCGGCGAAAACATTAACGTAATGGTATTTGATACCGAAGTATATTCCAACACCGGCGGCCAGTCCTCCAAGGCTACACCGGCAGCGGCTATTGCCAAATTTGCGGCCAGCGGCAAACGTACCCGCAAAAAAGACCTTGGCATGATGGCCATGAGCTACGGCTATGTTTATGTAGCGCAAATCGCCATGGGCGCGGATAAGAACCAAACCCTTAAAGCCATTGCCGAAGCAGAGGCTTACGACGGCCCGTCCCTGATTATTGCTTATTCGCCGTGCATTAACCACGGTTTGAAGGCAGGCATGGGCAAGAGCCAGCTGGAAGCAAAACACGCTGTTGAATGCGGTTACTGGGCTAACTACCGTTACAACCCGGAACTGAAAGAACAGGGCAAAAACCCGTTCATTCTCGACAGCAAGGAGCCTACCGGCAACTTCCGCGAATTCTTAATGGGCGAAGTACGTTACTCCGCACTCTTAAAACAATTCCCGGACCAGGCAGAAGCATTGTTTGAAAAAACAGAGCATGACGCCAAAGAACGCCTTGCAACCTACAAACGCCTTGCAGGTAAGGAATAAAAGGTTTCAATAAAAAAACGCATAAACTAAAATAAAAAACGCCGTGCTTTACGCATGGCGTTTTTGTTTTGCGCGTTTGGGTTTTAGTTTTGGCTTTTAAGTGCTGCTTCCAGTGCAAGGGCAAGCTGGTCGGGGCAGCTGGTGGGCCTATTGCCGCATTTAATGCCTTTTAAGCGGCGGATAACTTCTTCGGCAGGCATGCCGGCTACAAGCTGCGAAATGCCTGCGGTATTGCCGGGGCAGCCGTTAATAAACTGCGCATGTTTTACAATGCCGTTTTCTACCTCCACATCAATGGCAATGGAGCAGGTTCCGCGGGTTTTATATAACAAAATAAAGCCTCCTTTAAAATTACTGCAACACAATTATACAGCAATTTTGGCTGCCTGCAAAGAAACTGCACCGGCGTTTTTGCATAAAGTTCACTTTTGCGGGCAGGATTTTACAGGTAAAAATGGAAATAAGCATAATATGGATTAGTTTACGCTAAATGATGTGTTGAGTTAAAAGGAGTTTATATGATTATTGGTATCGGCTGCGATTTGGCAGAGGTAAGCCGCATTAAAAGAGCGCTTGGCATGAAGGGCTTTGCCTCGCGTGTGTTTACCCAGCGCGAGCAGGATTACTGCATGGCGCGCGGAGTGCAGGCATACGCCAGCTTTGCCGCACGTTTTGCCGCCAAGGAGGCTTTTGTAAAAGCTGTTGGCACTGGGCTGCGCGGCGGGCTGCTGACCGAAATTGAGGTTATTAACGATGCGCTTGGCAGGCCGCAGCTTGTTTTATACGGTTATTTTAAAGATTACGCCAAAGGGCTTGGCACAGAAAAAATACATTTAACATTAAGCCATACCAAAGAGTTGGCAATGGCGCAGGTAATTCTGGAGGGATAATAAATGAAACTTGTATATGCGCATGAAATGGGCGCGCTTGATAAAAAAGCGGCGGAGGAGTTCTATCTGCCAACGGCTGTTTTAATGGAAAACGCCGGGCGTGCGGCGGCAGAAACCGCAGCGGAGCTTTTGGGCGGCGATGTGTACGCCAAAAGCGTGGTTGTGTTTGCCGGTAAGGGCAACAACGGCGGCGATGGACTGGTGGCGGCACGCTGGCTAAGTGCCGGGGGCGCACGCGTAAAAATCTTTCTGGCTTCGCCCGCGGCTGAGTTTACCGGCGCGGCAGGCGTACAGCTGAAAATCTGCGCCAAAAGCGGCCTTGCCGTTACGGAGCTGAAAGAAGAATGTGACTGGAACGTGGCGGAAATTGCCGCCGCCCATGCGGATTTAATGATTGACGCGCTGCTTGGCACCGGTTTTAAGGGTGAGCTTGGCGGCAATTACAAGCGTGCCTGCCTTTTGATGAACGGTGCGCGTGCGGATGTGCTGGCGGTGGATATTCCGAGCGGCGCACAGGCAGATACCGGCGAAGCGGACGAAAACGCTGTGCAGGCAGCGGCAACCGTAACCATGCAGCTGCCTAAGCCCGGGCTTTATTTATACCCGGCGGCGGAACTTGCGGGCAAGGTTGTTGTTGCGCCGATTGGCATGCCGGAGGCTTTAACGGAACAGGCAGAAGGGCATAAATACCTTTTGGATTCGGAAATTGTGCGCGATTTTCTGCCCATCCGCAGCGGTAACTGCCATAAGGGCGAAGCAGGGCGCGTAACTGTGGCGGCTGGTTCGCCGGGCTACACGGGCGCGGCCGCGCTGTGTGCGCAGGCTGCCGTTAAGGCAGGCGCGGGGCTGGTAAGCCTTTACACGCCGCTGTGCTCGCGTGAGGTACTGGCGGTTAAGCTTACGGAAGTAATGGTAAAAGGGCTTATCGAGCGTATGCCGGGCGTGCTGGGCGGCGGCGCCGCTGCCGAAGTGCTGGACGCTGCGGCAAAATCGGACGTTTTGGCAATCGGCCCGGGGCTTGGCACCAGCGAAGCAACCGGCGAGGTAATTTTAAACATTCTGGAAAACTACGAAGGCACGGCGGTTATCGATGCTGACGCGCTGACGGCGTTAAGCCGCAAAGCAGAAATTCTGCCGCAGCTTAAATGTACCAAAATACTTACGCCGCACCCGGGCGAAATGGCGCGTTTGTGCGGTTTAAGCGCCGCCGAGGTTGATGTGCGCCGCATTGAACTTGCGGAAAAATACGCCGCAGAATGGAACTGCGTGCTGGTGCTGAAAGGCGCACCGACTGTTATCGGCTGCCCGGACGGCACGGGGTATGTTAACACCACCGGTACGCCTGCCATGGCAACCGGCGGCTGCGGCGATGTGCTTACGGGCATTATTGCCGGGCTGTGTGCGCAGGGCATTGAAGCGGAAGCTGCCGCTGCGTGCGGCGTGTACCTGCACGGGCTGGCGGGCGAGCTTGCAGCAGACGGCTGCATAGGCCTTGCTGCCGGTGAACTGGCAGCCTTTGTGCCGGAAGCACGCCGTATGGCGGAAAACGGCGAAATTTAAGTGAAATTTGCCTTGGCAAACTGCGCTTTTGTTTACAGAACTTTATAAAAATGATAAAATTATTTAGTTAAACTTTGCAAAAAGGAGTGACGGGGCTTGCATAAAAAAATCATCTGCTGCCTTTTGTTTATAATAAGTATTTTTGCCTGTGTCTCCGCCTACGCGGCCGAGGTAACGGATGTGCGCTGGGGCCTGGACAGGTTCAATGTGCTTCGCCTCGTTGTGGATTTGGATTCGCCGCCCGGCTACAATATCAGCTTTCAGGGGCAGACCATGCTGGTAACGGTTAACGCCAAACTTGATGAAAAAGTAACCCGCAGCTTTAAAATGCGCAGCACGCTTGCGCCAACCATGACCG
>ULTI01046593.1_pt1 | contig 23254 bp, 19 predicted proteins | sample 1957291 | NCBI WGS metagenome assembly ULTI01 (sample SAMEA4835725, study PRJEB28245) | human gut metagenome | biome: gut microbiome; material: fecal sample | place: Denmark | collected 2008 | reverse complement strand
CCCCGCCAATCTGGCCACTATGCCCCGCACCCCCAACACGGAGACCCTGAAGGAGATGATGGAGTCTCCCCTGGTCTCCCTGCTGATCGGTACCGGCGGCGAGAGCATGGTAGAGCTGCTGATGTCCTCCAAGAAGAAGGTCATCGCCGCCGGCCCCGGCAATGTCCCCGTCATTATTGACGAGACCGCCGATGTCAAGGCCGCCGCTCAGACTCTGATGCAGAATGTTCCCGTGGAAAATACCATGCTCTGCATCACCGAGAAAGAAGCCTTCGTGGTGGAGGACGTCTATGACGAGTTCCTGGCCGAGATGCAGCGCCTGGGCGCCCGCCTGCTGACACCCGAGGAGGCGCAGAAGGTGGCTGCCGTGGCGGTACACCAGGAGAGCAGCGGCAAGTGGATGCCTGAGAAGAAGTTCGTGGGCCGTGACCCCAACATGATTCTGGAGGCCGCCGGCGTCACCCCCAGCGATTTTGACCTGCGCCTGGCTATCATCGAGGCGGACATGGATTGCCCCTTCGTCCCCTGCGAGCAGCTGATGCCCATATTCCCCATCGTCAAGGTCAAGGACTTTGCCGAGGCTGAGCGCCTGGCTGTGGAGACCGAGCACGGCTATCATCATTCGGCCGCCATCTGGACCGGCAGCCTTGAGCGTGCCACCCACTTCGGCAAGCTCATCAACACCACCTGCTTTGCCATGAACGGCGCCACCGTGGCCGCCTGCGGCATGGGCGGCACCGGCACCGGCTCTGTCACCATTGCCACCGGCACCGGCGAGGGCTTTACCACCCCCGCCTCCTTCACCCGTGTCCGCCGCTTTGCCATGGGCAACGGCAGCGGCTATGTGGTGTAACTCAGAAAATCCCAAGGAGAGAATAATCGCGGCCCCGCCCGGCAGCTCCGGGCGGGGCACGGGCCGGTACAGCTCCGGCTCAGAAAATACAACAACCAGTGAAAAGGTGGGATAACCATGGTCAGCCTGCTCGGAATCATCCTATCCATAGCACTTATCATTGTTCTGGCATTTAAAAAGGTCCCTTTGTATGTGTATGCTCCCCTGTGCGCGGCGATAGCAGCCCTGTTCTCCAAGCTGAATCCCTATGAGGTGCTCACCACCTCCTTTACCCAGGGCATAGGCAGCTATGTGTCGCAGAACTTCATGTTGTTTCTTTCCAGCGCCGTATTTGCCGCCTTTATGTGCGAATCCGGTGCCTCCAAGTACATTGCGCTGCGCATCTCGTCGCTGGCGCAGCGATCCCGCAACTCTCAGTTTGCGGGACTGATGTACATGGCGCTGGTGCAGTTTGTGCTGACAGCCGGCGGCGTAAACGTGTTTGTGATCATCTTCCTGCTGGTGGATCTGAACCGCACCATGTATGAGGAGCTGGATATTCCCTGGAATCTGTATTTGGCCAATATGTGGGCCAGCAGTACAGCCACCACCTGGGCGCTTCCCGGCATGCCGTCCATTCAGAATCTGATCCCCACCACCTATCTCGGCACGACCCCCATGGCCGGCGCCGGCTTAGGCATTTTCATGGGTGTGGAGATTTCCGTTTTGTGCATCGGCTATGTGTGGTTTTGCCTGCGCCGGGCCAAAAAGAACGGCCAGCATTTCCTGCCGGAGGGTGCGGCGGTGGCAGCCAAGGATATTCAGGTGGAAACGGATCCCACCGATGGCATCCGCCTGCTGCCGGCTCTGATGCCGCCGGTGGTGGTGCTGGTTGCTATGAACGCCTTTAAGGTTGCGCCGGCTATTTCCCTGGTGCTGGGCTCCGTGGTGGCCTGGGCGCTGTTTCACAAGCATATCCGCCGCTTTACCGTCACCTTTGGCAAGGGCATGGAATCCGGCCTCAGTGTGCTGCTGCCGGTGGCCTTTATGGCGGGCTACGGCCAGGTCATCGCGTCCACGGAGGGCTTTGGCTTGGCTATCGAGGCGCTCAAGCATATTCCGGGTCCGGAGGTGCTCCAGGTGTTCATCGCGGCCAATGTAGCCTCCTGCATATGCGGCAGTGTGTCCGGCGGCCTTGGCATTGTTCTCACCACGCTGGGCGATTACTTCCTGTCCATGAACCTCTCTCCCGGTATCATCCACCGCATTGTGCTGGCGGGCGCATCGGGTCTGGACACAATGCCTCACGCCGCCTCCATCCATTCGCTGATGCGGGTGTCGTGCATTGAGTTCAACTGGAACTCCTATAAGCACCTGTTTGTGTGCAACCTGGTCCTGACGATCATCACCGGCCTTACAGGCGTCCTGTTGGTCAGCCTGGGCGTGTTTACATGATAATATGGTTTATTTTTCCAGCAAAATGTATATACAAGCTGTCTGAAATAATGATATAATAATAGTCCGGGATGGAGCCTTTCCATCCCGGACCGAGGCCTGTTTCGGCTGATGGCTGCCGATGGGGCTGATTTTTTCGGATCATTGTGCGAATACTGCTTGAGACCTCTTTTCACTGTGCGCGCATCCTATTTCCTATTGCATTCATATGGGTAGATCTAAGCGTTTTTTCCGGCAGCGTTGAGTTGTGTGGGGCTGCCTTAAAAGGATTGGAGGGAATATTATGCAGCTGAGTATGGATATCATTGCCGATGAGCTAAAGGACATTCTGCAATACGCCCGTTTTCCCGGGAGCACCGGCCTTACGATTACCAGTGTCCGTTTTTTGCGGGAGCAGGCAGATGCGCGGTGTTCATCCACGCTTTATATTTGCCGCGCGGCGCCGGGAGACATCGGATCCGACGATAACCTGCTGATTCTTGGCGAAATGCCGGTGGATGCGCCGGAGGGCGCCTGTGTGCTGGCCGTTCAAGAGGGCCTTGACGCTGATGCTGTGTTCAACCGGGTGCTGGATGTGTTCCAAAAGTATCAGGATTGGGAGCAGAAGCTATCCCTGCTGCTGAAGTGCCGGGCACCGCTGGAGGATTTTCTCAACGTGAGCCAGCCCATTCTGAAAAGCGGCATTGTTCTAATGGATTGGGATCACAACTGCGTGGCCGTGACACGGAATGTCCACATGGAAAACTGCCCCCTGTGGAACGCCATTCTGGACGGCTACGGTTATAAATATCGCTTCCTCATTGAGCACAGCAATCCAAAGCTGGAGGATATCACCAAGCTGCGGGAGATGCATCAAAACTGGAGCAATCTGGATGGCCGATATCTGTATAATGTTCCCCTGCTTATCAATGGCTTTGCCATGTACGGTATCGGCCTGCATAAGATAGAGGAGCCCACCAAGCCCTATGGGAAAAGCACGGCCCAGCTGCTGCAGATCCTGGTGCAGGTGATGACCGAGCGGCTTTCCGGCGAGACGCGAAGCAACCTGGCCCGCTGCACATTTTTTGATGTGTTTATCCGGGATGTCATCACCGGAAAGCTGGATGATCCCGAGGAGGTAAACCGCAAAAACAACTTTATTCCCCACGAAGACGGCGAATACCTGGTGGCCGGGGTCATTGCATTCAAGAATATTGACTACCGCACGGCCTATCTCAATAACTGCGCCCGGGAATTGGAGGAGTATTGGCTGGGCAGCGGCTGCAGCACCGTGGGCTGCGAGCTGCTTTGGGTCGCCAACCTCAGGGATGTGGCGGCATTTGAGTTTCTTCCCGTGGGCCGGCAGAGACAGCTGCAGCAGTGGCTGGACTCTAAGAATGCCACCATTGGCTTTTCCCCGGCCTTCTGCTCGCTGTCCCAGCTGCGCACCGGCTATCAGCAGGCCAAGACCAGCCTGCACTATGGGCTTATAAAGGATTTCGACCGCGGCGTGCGGGTGTTCCACTATTTTGACCATTTTGACTGTCAGCTGGTGGAGATGGCTGCCGCCATGGCGGATGTTTCTACCCTGGTACACCCGGCGCTGCAGATGCTGTTGGATTTTGACCGGGAGCACAACACGGATTATTATGATACGCTGCGGGAGTATTTGCTGAACGATTCCGGCCTGACGCTGAATCAAATGGCCGACCAGATGCATATTCACCGCAACACTCTGCGCTATCGATTGGACCGCATTTGTGAGATCGCCCAGCTGAACATGAAGGATGAGCAGCTGAAAAAGCAGATGCTTCTGAGCATTTACTGCTTTGACCTGTTCCCAAAGATCCAGGGCATGTCGCATCTTCCTCCACGGGGTATAGCGGCAAAATAAGGGCTTACAAATCCTCCCGAAAAGAGAGCAGCATCCCCATTTGGGGCCGCTGCCATCAAGGATCGGCACGGTTACCATCCAAACCTATACGGCGTAGAGCTTATCCGATAATCAAAACCTCCGGCTTGGCCGGAGGTTTTGATATATGATCGTATCAGCGCACCACACCAAAGCGGAACAGGTAATCCCGCCAAAGGGGATAATATGCGGCCTTCACATGCACACCGTCGCCGGAATAGTCCGCCCGCAGGGCGCCGCCGGCATCGTCAAAGATCGGATTGCAGTCGATGAAAAACACGTTTACACCATCGGCCAGCTTCTGCAGCTCCGCATTGCGGGCGTTGATGGTGGAGTTTGTGTAGAAGGTGGAGTCCGATTTTTCCTGCGTGGTGTGGAAGATGGCCTGCAAGAATACGATGGCATCGGGCTGCAGGCTGCGGACCTGCTCCAGCAGGACCTTGTACTGGGCCGCCCACCTCTCCGCCGAGCCCGTGCCCAGCTCGTTGATGCCCAGCATCATGTAGATCTTGCCGTAATGCTTGCCCGACAGGGCCTGGGCCAGGGTCTGGCCGCCCGGAAACGCCGCATCCTCCGCCGCCGACCAGACCGTCAGCCCGGTGTGGCAGAGATAGTGGGCGTTGGGCAGCCCCGCGTAATCCATAAATCCGTCTGTATGGGAGTCACCGATGAATACCGCGTCATCAAAATAGGATGCGTCCACCTGAGTAAATCGGGAGTCCGGCTCCGGGACGGGAGCGGGTCCGGGTTCGGGCTGCGGTTCCGGCTCGGGCACCGGCGCAGGCTCGGGCTCGGGCACCGGTGCAGGCTCAGGCTCCGGAGTTGGCTCCGGCCGCGGCTGAGGCGTAGGCTGAGGTGCCGGGCTGTTGCCTTGCTGTGTGCTCCAGGGATACACTCCGTCTGCCAGGGCTGTGGCCATGGCCGCCACCGGCGGTGTCATGGGCGCCAGCTTTTCCAGGTACCTCCGGTAAACCCCGGTGGGATCCACGGCGGCGTACACATTCAGCAAAATGGCGCTTACAAGGCACAGGGGCAGGAGCAAATCAGCTTTTCGGAAGGCCATGATCGATCACCTCAAAAACGGGAATAGAGAAATGCGCTGCCCGAGGAGGTGGCAATGAAGTACACGCACACCCAAAGGAGCAGAAACAGGGATACCTGCATCCACAGACACCGCCGGTATTTTTCAAAGAAGCAGCGGGGCTGCGGCAGGCAGAGAAGAATGCTCACCAGCAGGAGCCACCAATAGGAGGCCAGCTGCTTGGCTGCATCCTGAGCGGAAACGGCGCCCGGCGTCCCGAAAAACGGGAACAGCCGGGAAAAGTACGCGCCCAGGTCCCGCAGATCCGTAATGCGGAAGATGACCCAGGTCAGCGGAATTACCACCAGCAGGTAGACGTGGGAAAGGATCCTGTGACGCTTCAAAAAGCCGCCGATGCAGAACTTCTCCAACAGAATGAAGCCCAGCAGCGCGGCGCCCCACAGGACAAAGCTCCAGCTGGCCCCGTGCCACAGGCCTGTGCAGAGCCATACCACTGCCAGCGCCAGGACTGTGCGGGCCTTGCCCCGGCGGCTGCCGCCCAGAGGGATATACAGGTAATCCCGGAACCAGGTGCCTAGAGTGATGTGCCAGCGGCGGTAAAATTCGCTCACCGAGCGGGCGGTGTAGGGCAGGTCAAAGTTGCGGGGCACAGGCAGGCCCAGCAGCTGTCCCAGGCCCATGGCCATAAGGGAGTAGCCGGAAAAGTCGAGATACAGCTGCAGGCTGTAGCTCACTGCGCCCAGCCAGGCCAGGGGTGTAGAGAGGTATTCATAGCCGATGCGTTCTATAGACGCCCACAGCGGTGCCAGCTGGTCGGCCAGCAGCACCTTGCAGCTAAGGCCCACAATAAAGTACTCCAGGCCATCCAAAACATCCTGCCGTCCGACGGTCCGCTCCTTCAGCGGGCCGCGCCAATCGCGCCAGCGCAGGATGGGCCCCATGGTCAGCTGGGGAAAAGCCAGGGTGAAGGCGGCGTAGTCTATGATATTTCGCTCCGGCTTCTCGCCCCGGTACACATCTATCAGGTAGCCCATGCTCTGAAAGAGGTAGAAGCTCACGCCCAAAGGCAGAGCAATCCGGGGCAGGGGGATCGTCTGGCCGGTCAGGCCGTTCCAGTTCTCCAGGAAGAAGGCGGCATATTTGAAATACACCAGGCACAGCAGGTCCGCCGCCAGGGCCGCAGCCAGCAAGGCTTTGCGCAGAGCCCGGCTCCTCCCGGCCATGAGCCGGGCCAGGCCGTAGTGCAGCAAAATAACGGCGCCCAGCAGCAGCGCGTCCTGCGCCCCCGCGCCCCAAAAATAGAACAATGCGCTGCCCAGCACCAGGCCCGCGTTTTTAAACCGAAAGGGAAGCAAATAATAAGCTGCGAAAAACAGCGGCAGAAAATAAAACAAAAACTGCAGATTAGAAAAGCTCACGGGGAAACTCCTGTTCTTCATATATTCGGCTCAGATTTCATCGCACCTGCGCCGGATAGTATCTCGATCATAAGTGATAACGAGCCGAGCTTCAACACTATATGGGTAACAATCCGGAGTCTATTTTGTAACCGAATGCCTGTTGCTGCAAGCCCTGCGTGAGAAATACCTGCCGCTTGGGGAATCGTTCGGGGAGATTTCTAAAAGTATTTCCCGTTTCTGCAAAAAGCAACAAGGAATAATTTGTGCAGTGGTCAAAGTGCATAAAAACATTGACAATAATTCTACAATCACAGGCGTTAAGAAATCATGATTCCGGTTGATTATCACGGCGATCTGCGTTAAAATATTGTCAATCCGCCCGGCGGATCGGCGGAAATAACATGCTTGTTGTGAAGAAAAAGGAGAGTGACGCTGTGTTTAAGAGATTCACCAATGGCTGCGTGCGCGTTGTTAACCGCTGGCTGCCCGACGCATTCCTGTTCGCCATCATCCTGACCATCATTACCTTTATCGGTTCGCTGCTGGCCACCAAGATGAGTGTCATCGAGGTTCTGTCCGCCTGGGGCGACCAAAAGAGCGGCTTTTGGGGCCTGCTGAGCTTTTCCATGCAGATGGCCCTGGTGCTGGTTTTCGGTTCTGCCATGGCATCCGCCCGCCCCTGCAAGAAGGCGCTGCGCGCTGTGGCCGGTCTGTGCCACAACAATAAGCAGGCCATCCTGGTCACCACCTTCGTGTCCACCCTCTGCTGCTGGCTGAACTGGGGCTTCGGCCTGGTCATCGGTGCCCTGCTTGCCAAGGAAGTGGTGCGCCGCGTTCCCACAGTGGATTATCCTCTGCTCATCGCCTCCGCCTACTCCGGCTTTGTCATTTGGCATGCGGGCCTGTCCGGTTCCATTCCTCTGGACCTGGTGGCCGGCAAAGCCTTTGGCGAGGTGACCTATCAGGCGCCCATCACCGCCACCGTGTTCCACCCCATGAATCTCATCATGTGCGGCGTGATCCTGCTCCTCATGCCCCTGGTCAACTACGCCATGCATCCCCATAAGGAGCACACCGTTACCGTGGATCCCGCCCTGCTGGTGGACGAGGAGGAGCGCACCTATGTAAAGGATACCCCTGCCGAGAAGATGGAGCACTCCAAGATCCTGTGGGTCATCACCCTGGTCCTGGGCTTCGGCTACATTGTGTACTACTTCGTGGAGAACGGCTTCACCCTGGGGCTCAACATCGTGAACATGATCTTCCTGTTCCTGGGCCTGCTGCTCCACGGCGACCTGCGCCGCTATGTGGACGCCATTTCCGATGCTGCCGCCGGTGCCGCCGGCATTCTGCTGCAGTTCCCGTTCTACGCGGGCATTATGGGCCTGATGGTGGCCGCCAACGATCAGGGCGTGTCTTTGGCCAGTGTCATCTCCGAGTTCTTCGTGAGCATCTCCACCAATGTGACCTTCCCCATGCTGTCCTTCCTGGCGGCCGGTGTGGTGAACTTCTTCGTTCCCTCCGGCGGTGGCCAGTGGGCGGTCCAGGGTCCCATCATGATGCCCGCCGGCGCGGAAATGGGCATCGAGGCCGGCCGCACCGCCATGGCCATTGCCTGGGGCGACCAGTGGACCAACATGATCCAGCCCTTCTGGGCTCTGCCTGCGCTGGGTATTGCCAAGCTCTCTGCCCGTGATATTATGGGCTACCTGGTGATTGTGCTGCTGTTCACCGGTGCGGTGGCCTGCCTGGGCTTCCTGGGCTGGGCGCTGCTGTTCTGACGACTATCAGGGCAATTCCGAGACAGCAAAAGCCCTCTGCTCTGCCGGCAGCAGCTGCATAAGGCGGGTATATGCTTTAAGAGAGAACAGCGTGTCATAAGGCACGCTGTTCTTCCCTTTGCTGTGCGGGCGAGCATTCCGGCATTGCGGCTCTGCGGCTGATAGCCGATGCCGGCAAGGCGGATATGCCCATCCTATGCTCCCATGTCCGTTGCTCTTGCGGGGGGCGAAGCCATGCGAAAAACCCGTTTTCCCGTTCTAACGAAGCTTGCGTTTTTGCTTTAATTCTTATAAAATATAGAACAGATAGAGACAAATCAGAATCCGCCATGCTTAGGAGGGCTGTATATGGCCTTATACACAAAGAAGCTCCTCATGTCCACATTTCAGGAAATGCTGGAGGAGCTCCCCTTTGACAAGATCACCGTTGCGGCACTGGTGAAGCGGGCGGGTATCAGCCCCAATACATTTTACTATCATTATCAGGATATCTATGCTTTGCTGGATGCTTGGTTTCGGGAAAGGGCGGAAGCATTTATCCCCAGTGATGCCCCAATTGAATGGAAAAGCACCACCAAGGCGGTGCTGCATCAATGCAAGGCGCATCCGAAAACAGTTTATCATGTGTTCGACGGTCTTTCCCGTGACCGCTTAGGCGTACTTTTTGATACCTTTTTGGCCAACGCCGTTCAGGCTGCCGACTAAGAAAAGGCAATCAAGCTGCAGAGAAAAGCTGCAAAACCGATACTATAAGGAGGAAGTAAGCCGCTATGTCACAGGTAACAAAGCGAGCCTTGGAGCAATCGCTGAAAAATTTGCTGCTGAAAAAGCCGCTGACCAAAATTACCATCAATGATATCGCTGACGACTGCGGTATCAATCGCATGACCTTTTATTACCATTTTAAGGATATTTACGACCTGGTGGAATGGTCCTGCCTGGAGGATGCCAAGCGGGCCCTGGACGAGAATAAGACTTATGAAACATGGCAGCAGGGATTTTTGCAGATTTTTGAGGCGGTACAGGATAACAAGCCGTTTATTTTGAATGTGTACCGCTGCGTTCATAGAGAGCAGGTGGAAAAATATCTGCAGCCCCTGGTAGACCGGCTCTTGCTGGATGTGATTAATGAAGAAGCCGGCGAAATGAAAGTCCGGGACGAGGACAAGCAGTTTATCGCCCAAATTTATTCGTACATATTTATCGGACTCATGCTCGATTGGATTAAGGACGACATGCGTGAGGATCCACAGCAGATCGTGGATAGGCTTGCCAAGCTGATCAAAGGCTCTGTATCAGCGGCGCTCTCCCGATTCCAATTCTGATTTTATCATTTTTACAAATTTGATAATATTTTTTACACATTCCGCCCCCGTGATAAGACTTTTATCACGGGGGTTTTTCTGCTTATGGTAAACCTGAAAGCAGCGGGTATAATAAGGGCATAAAAAGAAAAACACAGGAGGTATTTGTTATGTATTACTCTGCTGGAACTTATGAAGCCTTTGCTCATCCCGAAAAGCCCAAGGATGTGGATAAAAAGTCAGCCTATATCATCGGCACCGGTTTGGCCGGTCTGACCGCGGCCTTCTACCTGGTCCGCGATGGGCAGATGAAGGGCGAGCATATCCATGTATTTGAAAAGCTGGATCTGGCCGGCGGCAGCTGCGACGGCCGCAAGGATATTACCAAGGGCTTCTTCATGCGGGGCGGCCGTGAGATGGATAACCATTTCGAGGTCATGTGGGACACCTTCCGGGATGTGCCCTCCATTGAGACGCCGGGTGTATCCGTGCTGGATGAGTATTACTGGCTCAACAAGCACGACCCCAACTACTCTCTGTGCCGTGCCAGCATAAACTGCGGCGAGGATGCCCACACCGACAAGCAGTTTAAGCTGGATAAAGCCTCCGCCATGGCCCTTTCCCGGCTGTTCATGACCCCGGAAAAGGATCTGGAGGACAAGAAGATCTCCGATGTGCTGCCGGATTCCTTCTGGAGCACCAATTTCTGGCTGTATTGGCAGACCATGTTCGCCTTCCAGCGCTGGTCCAGTGCTCTGGAGATGAAGCGGTATCTGTGCCGTTATGTCCACCACATCGACGGCCTGCCTGATTTCAGCGCCCTGCGCTTTACCAAGTATAACCAGTATGAGAGCATGATCCTGCCGCTGGTGAAATATTTGGAGTCTCATGGGGTGCGCATCGAATACGGCATGGACGTGAAGAATGTCATCATCGAAACCGTGGGCGACAAGAAGCTTGCCCGTCAGATCGTCTATGTCAAGGACGGCCGGGAGCAAACCATTGACCTGATCGAGGATGACCTGGTGTTCATCACCAACGGCTGCTGCACCGACACCTCTTGCTATGGCGACCAGACCCATGCGCCGGACCTGTCCGGTGTGAAAAACGGCTGCGGCGAATCCTGGGACATGTGGAAAGCCATTGCTGCCCAGGCCGAGCACGGCGAATACGGCAATCCGGACAAATTCTGCTCTGATGTAGACGCCACCAACTGGATGAGTGCCACCGTGGCCACCTCCAACGAGGAGATCATCCGGCACATTATGAACATCTGCAAGCGTGACCCCCGTTCCGGCAAGGTGACCACCGGCGGCATCGTCACCGTCAAGGACAGCACCGACAACTGGTATCTCTCCTGGACCATCAACCGCCAGCCTCAGTTCAAGTCTCAGGACAAGAACATGGTGCTTGTATGGCTGTATTCGCTGAACACCAATAAGGAGGGCAACTTCGTGAAGAAGGCCATGCGGGATTGCACCGGCGAGGAGGTTTGCTGCGAGTGGCTGTACCACATCGGTGTGCCCACCGAAAAGATCCATGCGCTGGCACATGATGCCTGCAACACCACCACCTGCTTCATGCCCTATATCAACGCCTTCTTCCAGCCCCGCAAGGAAAGCGACCGGCCCAAGGTCGTGCCCGATGGCGCCGTGAATTTTGCCTTCATCGGCCAGTTCGCCGAGACGCCCCGGGACACCATCTTCACCACGGAGTATTCCATGCGTACCGGCATGGAGTCGGTCTACACGCTGCTGGATATTGACCGCGGTGTGCCGGAGGTTTGGGGCAGCAAGTACGATGTGCGGGAGCTGCTGCGTGCCTGCTATTACGCCATTGATAAAAAGCCCATCAGTGAAGCGCCCCTGTCCTTTAAGGAGAAGGAGCTGCTCAAGCTCGTCTTGAAGAAGGTCAAGGGCACCGATATCGAGATCCTGCTGAAGGAAAGCGGACTCATCAAGTAAATAATCTATTTCAGCGGATGGCTGCCGATGCTTATTAGGTGTCGGCAGCCGCTTTTTGTGTAAAAAGGGGAATATGCGCAAATTTGTGTATTTGAACGGTCTCTCTGAAATTCGGAGGCACCGCCTTTTTCCGCCATAGTTTTTGCGTGAGGATTTTGCTAAGATTTGCAGCGCCCTATATTAACGCTCACTGTTTAGCCCTGATAAAGGAGGGCTTTTGATTTTTTACTTATTGTTTAATTGAAATTTTTTGTTTTTTTAAACTTATTCTAAGGTGCGCTCCGTATACTGCCCCCAACAACAAGGAAAGAAGTGATCTCCTTGCAATATCGCCACGAGTGGAAACACGAGATCAGCGTCTTTGATGTTCTGTGCCTGCGCCAGCGTCTTTCGTCCGTAATGACTCCGGACCCCCATGCCCGGGGCGGACGCTATTTCGTCCGCAGCCTGTATTTCGATGACCTCCGGGACACGGCCCTGCGGGAGAAGCTGGACGGCGTCAGCCGCCGGGAAAAGTTCCGTTTGCGCTGCTATAACGGCGACGGCAGCTACCTGGTGCTGGAAAAAAAGAGCAAGGTGGGCGGCCTGTGCGCCAAGGAGCAGACCTGCCTCACCCGTCCCCAGGCCCAGGCGCTGCTGGTCTGCGATTTCGAGGCCCTGGCCGCCGACCCCGCCCCCCTGATGCAGGAGCTGCTATGGAAGATGCACACCCGGGGCCTGCGCCCCAAGACTATGGTGGACTATACCCGGGAGCCCTTTGTCTTTGCCCCCGGCAATGTCCGGGTGACGCTGGACTATGAGATTCACACAGGCCTAAGCAGCACGGACTTTTTCGATTTTCGCTGCCCCACCATCCCCGCCGGGGATACTGCGGCAGTGCTGGAGGTAAAATGGGACGAATACCTTCCGGCCGTGATTCGGGATCTGGTGCAGGTGCCCTCCGCAAGAACCGGTGCCTTTTCCAAATACGCCATCTGCCGGGTGTACGGATAAACACCGCCCCCAAATTACATCCGTAGGGGCCGATGCCCACATCGGCCCGCCCCCAAAAAATAAATCAAAAAAGGAGAATCCATTATGACCTTCTCAGACATCTTCAAATCCAGCTTTTTGAAAAATGTGACCAGCGTTTCTGTCCTGGACATGGTGCTGGCCCTGGGCCTGGCCTTTGCCATAGGCCTTTTCATCTTTCTCATCTACCGCATGACCTATGCCGGGGTCATGTATTCCTCCAGCTTTGGCGTGACATTGGTGGGCCTGACCATGATCTCCACCTTTGTCATCCTGGCCGTCACCTCCAATGTGGTGCTTTCCCTGGGCATGGTAGGCGCTCTGTCCATCGTCCGTTTCAGAACAGCCATCAAGGAGCCCCTGGACATTACCTTCCTCTTTTGGTCCATCGCCGCGGGCATCGTTCTGGCCGCCGGCATGATCCCCCTGGCGGTGCTGGGCAGCGTGTTCATCGGCCTGGTGCTGCTGGTGTTCGCCAATAAAAAGAGCCATGTGGCCCCCTATATGGTGGTTCTCCACTGCGCCAATCAGGATGCCGAGAAGCACGCCATGGATTTCCTTCAGGCCAAGGTGAAAAAGTGTGTCGTCAAGAGTAAGACCGTCCGGGCCGATGCCGTGGAGCTCAACGCCGAAATTCGCCTGCAGGATGAAAACACCGGCTTTGTCAATGCCCTGTCCCAGATCCCCGGCGTTGAAAGCGCCGTTCTGGTCAGCTACAACGGCGAGTACATGGGCTAAAGGAGATGCCCTATGTCCACAAGCAAGCATTTTTCCGCCGTTTGTGCCTTGGTGTTCGTGCTGGCTCTGATCGTCACGGTGTTGTTCATGAACGGCGAAAGGCTGGGCATCCGGGTCATCCGGGATGAGGATGCGGAGGAGAGCGAAGCCTCCCAGTACTTCACCTCTAACGACCAAAACACCGATTGGGCGGCCACAGCCACTATTACCCTCAGCGGCGAAACCGCCGCCGTCAGCGGCCCCGGCGCCTATGTAAATGGCGGCAGCGTCACCATCGCCTCCGCCGGGTACTACGACGTCAGCGGCACCCTTACAGACGGCAGCCTTACGGTAGACGCCGAAAAGAACGCCAAGGTGTTCATCCGCTTAAACGGTGTATCCATCACCTGCTCCAACGATGCCGCCATCCGTATAAACCAGGCGGATAAGGTCTTTTTGACCCTGGCCGCCGGCACGGAAAACACCGTCACCTCCGGCGAGGCCTACAGCGCCGCCGCCCTGGCGGATAAGACCGACGGCGCCATCTTCTCCCATGACGACCTGACCATCAACGGCTCCGGAGCTCTCGCGGTCACCGCCGCCTATAAGCACGGCATCGCCGCCAATGACAGCCTGCGCATCGCCGGCGGCACCATCACCGTCACCGCTCCTTCGGACACCATCCATGTCAATGACAGCCTCCATATCACCGGTGCGTCCCTCACCCTCAGCGCCGGAGACGATGCCCTCCGCTGCGATACCTCCATTGCCATTCTCGGCGGCGGCATCACTGTCAATAGCTGCAGCGAGGGCATTGAGTCCCCGGAAATCCTCATAGAGGACGGCGACATCACTGTCACCTCTACCGATGACGGCATCAACGCCTGCGGCACGGAGACCGCCGATGGCAGTCTCCCCGGCGTCACCATCAACGGCGGAACCGTAACGCTGCTGAACCCCTCCGGCCGGGACGCCGACGGCATTGACTCCAACGGCAATATCGATATAAACGGCGGCCTGGTCTATATTAGCCTCGCAGGTGATGGCAGCAACTGCGCCCTAGACTATGGCAGCGAAAACAGCGGTGTTTGCCGCATAAACGGCGGCACTGTGGTGGCCTGCGGCGGCTCCACCATGCTGGAGACCATGTCCGAGACCTCCGCCCAGCCCTCCCTGCTTTACGCCGGCACCACCCAAGCGGCGGGGACGGAGATTGCCCTGCAAGCTGCCGACGGCAAAACGCTTCTCACCTTCGCCGCACCCAACAGCTTCTCTGCCGTGCTGGTCAGCTGCCCCGAGATGCAGCTCGGCAGCACCTACACCCTGACCCTGGGTGCCACCTCCCAGGAGATTACCCTCACCCAGGTGGCTGATTCCTACGACGTTCGCGGGGGCATGGGCCAGGGCGGCGGCCATGGCGGTATGGATAGCGGCATAAACAGCCAGGGTGCGCCCAGGGGTTTAGGCGTCATAAGCGGTAACTTCGGCGGCTCCGATAGCACTCCGCCCACACCGCCGGACAGCGACAGCGATTTCCAGCCCTCCGGCGAAGCTCCTGCCCATCCCGACGGGGAGGAGGGCACCACGGGCGACACCACCGACCGCCCCACGCCCCCGGACGGCAGCGATATGGGCGGCACCATGCCCACAGCCCCGGACGGCAGCGCAGACGGCCAGCCCATGACCCCCCGGGACGACCAAACTACGAATGACCAACAGACCGAGGCGAGTGAATCCTTCACCCTGGATGAAAACGGCAAGCGGCTGCTCATGGCCAGCGTCGCCGCCCTGGCCCTGGGCCTGGTCATAGCCAAGGCTTACCGTAAAAAGGGCTGACACCCCCTATTGACAGCAATTTTCTCTCTTTGCTATAATGGACCCACCAAGCCAAAGGAGGACGCACCCATGAAGCGTATTGACACCTGCACAAAAACCGATCTCTTGGTGGGCCTGCTCCTTGCGGGCATCGTGTCGGTGCTGCTGGCTTACCGCATCTTTGCCTACCTCTGCGAGGTGACGGCCTTTCAGTGGTGGATGATCCTCCTGGGCCTTCTCTGCGCCGCTCTGGCCATCGGCGGCTTCCTGGTAGCCCGCCGGGCCTGGAAGCGCCTGCAATATCTGCGGGACCACCCTTGAGATCCCTGTCGAAAATTCCTTTGGAATTTTCCGACAAAAAGGTTGCAGTCTGCTGCGCGCATAATTTGTTCGCCGCAGGCGAATAAATTCCACACTTGCAGCCTGAGAGGTATTTTTCCCCACGCACATGTCGCGGTGAAAAATGATTGAAAATTTTTTGCGTCTGCGGACGCAAACTCTGCGAGGCTATTGAATAGGCACCACCCCCGGCGGAAAGCCGGGGGTGGTGTTTTGTGGAAATCCTTGTTTTACCCGTTAAAAATGTGTTATACTTCCTATATAGATTTCTGCAATCCCCTGCAAAGGAGACTTCATCATGCGAAAATTTACCGCCGGTCCCCAGGCGCTGTTCCGGTATCGGGGCCTGCCGCCTGTGGGCCTCACCGTCTCCATGGCCCTGCAGCATTTGGTTTCCATGATCGTAGGCTGCGTCACCCCGGCCATTATCATCGCCCACGCCGCCGCGCTCACTCACCATGAGCAGGTGCTGCTGATCCAGGCTTCCTTGGTGCTGTCCGCCGTTACAACGCTCCTGCAGCTTTTCCCCATCGGGGGCCGCTTTGGCTCGGGCCTGCCGGTGATCTTCGGCGTCAGCTTTGCGTACCTGCCCAGCATGCAGGCCATTGCCACTGGGAGGGGCGGTATGGCGGCAGTGGCCGGGGCCATGCTGGTGGGCGGCGTCATCGCCACCCTGGTGGGCCTTTTCATAAAGCCCATCCGCCGTCTTTTCCCGCCCGTCATCACCGGCACCGTGGTCTTTACCATCGGCCTGTCCCTCTATCCCACCGCTATTAACTATATGGCCGGGGGCGCCGGCAACACCTATCAATCCGTGGTGGAGGAGCGTGGCCTCACTGAGGCCCTGGTCTACGGCTCCTGGCAAAACTGGGCCATTGCCGCCTTCACCCTGGCGGTGGTGTTGCTGCTGACCAATCATGGCCGGGGCATATGCAAGCTGGCCTCCATTCTCCTGGGCATCCTGGCCGGGTATGCAGTGGCGTTTGCAGCCGGGATGGTGGACCTCTCCGGCGTCGCCGGGGCCGGTTGGTTCTCCCTGCCCCGTCCTGTGCCCTTCGGGGTGACCTTTGAGCTCTCCGGCTGTGTGGCCCTGGGCCTGCTGTTTGCCATCAATTCCATCCAGGCCATCGGCGACTTTACCGCCACCACCGTGGGCGGCATGGACCGGGAGCCCACCACCCGGGAGCTTCAGGGGGGCATCGTGGCCTATGGTGTATCCAATGTTATAACGGCGCTGCTGGGCGGCCTGCCCACGGCCACTTATTCCCAGAATGTGGGTATCGTGGCCACCAATAAGGTGGTCAACCGCTGGGTCTTTGCCCTCACCGGAGCCTTCCTCCTTCTGGCGGGTGTGGTGCCGAAATTCTCCGCCGCCCTCACCACCATTCCCCAGTGCGTTTTGGGTGGGGCCACCGTGGCGGTGTTCTCCACAATTGCCATGACCGGCATGAAGCTCATCGCTGCCGAGGGCATCACCGCCCGTAATACCACCATCGTGGGCCTGTCTGCGGCCCTGGGCGTAGGCATCTCCCAGGCCTCCGCCGCCCTGGCCCAGTTCCCCGAGGCCGTGACCACCATCTTCGGCAAGTCACCGGTGGTCATCGCCACCCTCATGGCTGTGTTCCTGAATTTGGTTTTGCCCAAGGATGAGAAATAATGTCCCCGGTAAAGCCCTTGTCATTGCGAAGCCAGTGCGTACACTGGCTTCGCAATCCGCTTCCCCCGTCCTTATAGGCCCCCTTGCCTAAAGGGGATTCCACGCAGGCGGTTCCTTGTCAAACCTCCGTAGGGGCCGATGACCCTGTTGCGGTGCCCAAAATTTCTGTGCTGCCTAACGGCGGACGCTTGAAATTTTGACCGCGGCCACTCGCTCACTTCGCTTCATTCGCCACTGGCGGCGCTCAGTTCGCTCCCCACATCGGCCCGCCCCACCGCATTTTCTGTAATGTGTCATTGCGAGGGCGCAAAGCGCCCGTGGCAATCCGTACCCCCTATCCTACCACAAAAAATGACCGCCTCCGGCGGTCATTTTTCACGCAAAAATTCACTTATCCTCTACCCCGTGAAACCGCTCATACACCGCCAAGGCCACGGCCTTGGGCAGGGCCGCCTCCAGCTCCGGCAGCTCCGCCTGCGTCACGGCCTTCACGGTGCCGAATTGCTGCAGCAGCTTCTTTCGCCGCACCTCCCCCAGCCCGGGGATGCCCTCCAGCCGGGACCGCGTGGCGCTGCGGCTGTGCTTTTTCCGGTGGTAGGTGATGGCAAAGCGGTGGACCTCCTCCTGCACCTGTCCCACCAGGGCGAAAAGCGGCGGGCTCTGCTGTATGCCCAGCTCCTGCCCCCGGGCCGTCATCAGCGCCCGGGTCCGGTGCCTGTCGTCCTTCACCATGCCCAAAACCGGCACGGAAAGTCCCTTTTCCGCCAAGGCCTGCTCCGCCACGGCGGCGTGCTGCCGGCCGCCGTCCATTAAGATGAGGTCCGGCAGCGGACAAAACTTTTCGTCCCCATCCAAATACCGCTGGAGCCGCCGCCCCAAAATTTCCTCCATGGCTCCGTAGTCGTCCGGATGATCCAGGGTCTTTACCTGGAATTTCCGATAGTCCCGCTTCAGGGGCCTGCCGTCCTGAAAAACCACCATAGAGGCCACCATGTCGGCACTGCCGGTGTTGGAAATGTCGTAGGCCTCTATGCGGTGGGGCCCGGCGGAAAGCCCCGCCAGGGCGCCCAGCTGCTCCAAGGTTTTGTTCACCCGCTCCGCCTCGGAGGTAATGCGCTCCGTCTCCTCCCGGGCGTTGCTTTGGGCCATGCGCAGCAGCTCCGCCCGCTGGCCCCGCTGGGGCACCCGCAGATTAACCCGATGGCCGCAGTCCCGGCTCAGCAGCTGCTCCAGAGCCTCCGCGTCCTCCGGCAGCGCCGCCACGCAGATTTCCTTGGGTGCTGCGCCCCGGCCCGCGTAATATTGCCGCAGCACGGCGGAGAGGGTCTCCCCCTCGTCCTCCTCGGCTCCGGCGGCCAGCACCTTTACCTCCCGGCCCAGGAGGTTTCCCTCCTCCAGATGCAGCACGCCGAAGCCCCAGCGCACCTGGCCCCGGTACAGGCCCCATACATCCGTGTCGGCGCATACCCCGGCAATGACCCCCTGGGTCTTGCCCAGCACGCTCACCGCCCGAATGCGGTCCCGCAGGGCGGCGGCCCGCTCAAAGTCCAGCTCCTCCGCCGCCTGCGCCATCTCCTGCTCCATCTCCCGGGTCAGGGCCCGGTAGTGTCCGCCGAAGATCCGCGCCGCCTGCTCAATGCGCCGCTGATACTCCGCCTGTCCCGGCCCCTCCGGGCGGCAGAAGCCGTCACACTTTCCGATGTGCAGATTCAGGCAGGGCCGCTCTTTTCCGATGTCCCGGGGAAATTTCCGGCTGCAGGTGGGGAGCTTCAGCGCCCCGCACACCGCCTCAATGGCCAGCCTAGTCTCCCGCCGCCCGCCAAAGGGCCCAAAGTACCGGGCCCCGTCTTCCTCCGCCCGGCTCACCAGGGAAAACCGGGGGTACGCCGCCCCCTTGTCCAGGCGCACAAAGGGGTAGCCCTTGTCGTCCTTTAGGAGGATGTTAAACCGGGGCATATGGCGCTTGATCAGCGAGTTTTCCAGCACCAGGGCCTCAAACTCCGACCGCACCAAAATGGTGTCGAACCGGTCCACCTGGGACACCATCATTTTTGTTTTGCTGTTGTGGGAGGCGGTGTCCTGAAAATACTGGCTCACCCGGTTTTTCAGCTTCTTGGCCTTGCCCACATAGATCACCTGCCCGCCGCTGTCCATCATCAGATAGACCCCCGGCGCCAGCGGCAGGTCATTGGCCTTCTCCCTTAATTCGTCCTTGGTCACGGAGCCCCCTCCTTCCCGGCAAAAATCACATTGTGCCCCTTAGTATACCACGCCCCGCCCCCCGGGGCAAGAGCAGCCCACTCCCTCACAGGGAATGCAGATACACCTCCAAAAGCCGCAGAGCCGTCTCCTGCTGGGCCGGGCTGCAGTGGGCCAGCCGCCGCAAAAGCTCCTCCTGCCGCAGGGCCACCGAGGAAGGGTCCTCCGTCAGGATGTCGTCCGGGGAGACGGCTAAGGTCTGGCATATCCGCAGAAAGGTCTCGATCCGCATATTCACCCCGCCCCGCTCAATGTCGGCATAGGTGCGGTCCGAGAGCCCGGCCCGCTCGGCCACCTCCGCCTGGGTCATCCCCAGCCGCTTCCGGGCCGCCAGCAGCCGGTTTCCAATGGTCATCATGTCAAATAGCAGCATCATTCTTCCACTCCTATATCATATATAGGAATTTTACCTCCTATATTCCTTGACAAGTAGGAAGAAAAGGTGTATTTTATAGGAAGAAAAGTTCCTATATGTAGGAGGAAAGGGTGGGAATATGCGTAGTAAATCTACTCGGATCATCTGTGGTAACTGCGAATACTGGACGGGAGGGCGTAGCTTAGGCCCGCTCAGCGAAAGCGGGGAGGCACAAACCGACCATAAGGGCTTCGGCAAGTGTCTGTGCCGGGAGAGCCGCTTTATAGACATTGAGCGCAAAAGTGACCAAAGATGCAAGAATTTCCACCGCTGGGCGGTGATTTGTCAAAAGCCATGAAAAGAGGAAAACGGGCCGCCGCCCGCCGCTGGCCCTTAATTTTGCTGCTGGCAGTCCTGGCCCTGCTGGCCGCGCTGCTTTTCCTGCGTGGCCGCACCGCCCCGGAGCCGCCCACCCCGGCGGAGGAGGACACCCCTGCCCAAATCGCCATTCCCGGCTACGAGGGCCTCACCCTGCAGGCCGGGGCCAAAAAGCAATCCCTCCGCCTGCCCAACCCCGAGGAAAACCACTGCTACTTTCAGATTTCCCTGTACCTGGCGGATGATACCCTCCTGTGGCAGTCAGACCTCATAAAGCCCGGCAAAACCTCCGCCCCCATCACCCTCTCCCGACCCCTGGACCCGGGCACCTACCCCGGGGCCACCCTGCGCTACGCCTGCTTCCGCCTGGACCGGGAGAAAACGCCCCTCAACGGTGCCGAAACGAAATTGACCCTTTGGGTTCAATAAAAAATGAAAAGGAGAAATTCACTATGAAAAAGCTCACCACCCTGGTGCTGGCCCTGGCCTTGGCCGCCTCCCTGGCCGTCCCGGCCTTCGCCGCCAACACCACCACCCTCACCACCAGCGTTCCCGCCGCCACCTACACTCTGAATATCCCGGCGGACCAGGAGATTCCCTTCGGCTCGACGGAAACCAACATCGGCAGCATCAGTGTAACCGATGGCGTGGGTTTTGCCAGCGGAAAAGGCCTCAAAGTCACACTGACTTATGATGCTTTCGCATCGGAAACCGTTGCTACAACAATTCCGTTTTCTATTAAATTGGTAGGATCGGCTGACGACCATACCTTCAAGGGGAATTTAAATATTAAATCCGGGAGTGCGCTAACATTCGAGGGCCAATCTAACGGAGCAGTTAAGGAGTTTGCCCAAACAAAGGTAGAGGCACCCAATATTCCAAGCGGCTATTTGTATTATGACGCAGACCAGACCTATGTGAACATTTCCAGCACCGACTGGGGCAAGGCCCTGGCCGGCGACTACTCCGCCACCATCACCTTCACCGCCGAAGTGGTCTCCGGCTAAGGCGAAAGGCGGCCTGCATGAACAAGAAAACGGCCTCCCTGCTGCTGACCCTGCTGGCGGCTGTTTTGCTGGCCCTCCCGGGCCGGGCCTGGGCGGCGGACACCACCCTGACTACCCAGGTGCCCGCTTCCCACACCCTGACCCTGGCCCTGGATGCGGGCATCCGGGTGACGGTGGACGGCGTGTCCTATAAAAACGGGGCCCGTATAGCCATCCCCCGGCACCAAAGCCCCACCCTGACCCTCTGCCTCCCGGCGGGGGCCGTCCTGGAAAAAGCTGACTACAACGGCCGGGATGTGACCCGGTCCCTGCAAGAAGGCCCCTACCGTCTGCCGCCCGTGGAGTCAGACGGCCTCCTGACGGTGACACTCCGGCCGAGGACCGCCCAGCCTGTCACCGGCGACACCGGCGCAGCTCTTTATGTCCTGTGCGCATCCCTGGCCGCCGGGGCTCTCCTGACCTTGGGCCGCAGCCGCAAGAAACACCTATAAAAAATGCACGGAAAGGGTTTCCTTTCCGTGCATTTTTATCGCATCAAAAAGCCTTTTGGCAGAAAATTCCGCAGGAATTTTCGCCAGTTTTTTTAGTTCATCCCCTCCGCCTTCACCGCGAACAGCGTCTCGATCCTTGCCCGCAGCACTCCGCTCTCGGGCTTTTCCAGCCCAGGGTCCTGGGCCATCCAGCCCTTCGCCGCCTGCTGGGCCTCGTCCAATAGCGCCATGTCGCAGCTGAGGTCGGCAATCTTCAGGGCCGGCAGCCCGTGCTGGCGCTGGCCGAAGAAGTCGCCGGGCCCCCGCAGGGCCAGGTCCTCCCGGGAGATTTCAAAGCCGTCGTTGGTCTTGGTCATCACCTTCAGCCGCCGCTTCGTCTCCTCCGACGGGTGCTCCGAGAGCAGAATGCAGTAGCTCTTTGCCTGTCCCCGGCCTACCCGGCCCCGGAGCTGGTGCAGCTGGCTTAGGCCGAAGCGCTCGGCGTTTTCCACCACCATGCAGGTGGCGTTGGGCACATCCACGCCCACCTCCACCACCGTGGTGGCCACCAAAATGTCCCCGCTTCCGGCGGCAAAGTCCTCCATGACCTTTTCCTTTTCCTTGGCCTTCATCTTCCCGTGGAGCAGGCACACCCGCAAGTCCGGGAATACCTCCTCCCGCAGCTTTTTGGCGTAGGCTGCGGCGGCCTTGCGCTCGTCGGGGATGTGGTCCTCCTGGCCCACCAGCGGACATACGATGAATACCTGATGCCCCGCCTCCACCTGCTTGCGGATGAATTGGTTCACCCGCTGCCGGTAGCTCTCGCCCACGGCGAAGGTGTCCACCTTTTGCCGCCCCGGGGGCAGCTCGTTCATCACCGACACATCCAAATCGCCGTAAATGATCAGCGCCAGGGTCCGGGGAATAGGCGTGGCGGACAGCACCAGCATGTGGGGATTTTCCGCCTTCTGCCCCAGGGCCGCCCGCTGGTTCACCCCGAAGCGGTGCTGCTCGTCGGTAATCACCAGCCCCAGCCGGGCGTAAGACACATCCTCCGTCAGCAGGGCGTGGGTGCCGATGCACAGATCAATGCTCCCCAGGGCCAGATTTTCCAAAATATCCCGCCGCTCCCTGGCCTTGGTGGACCCGGTGAGCAGGGCGCACCGGAGCCCGAATTTTTCAAACAGCGGCGTGAGATTTTCATAGTGCTGCCGGGCCAGAATTTCCGTAGGGGCCATCAGGGCCGACTGCCACCCGCTTTGAGCGGCGAACCACACGCACCCCGCCGCCACCATGGTCTTGCCGCTGCCCACATCCCCCTGGCACAGCCGATTCATGGGCCGCCCGGATCGCATGTCCGACACCGCCTCCGTAATGGCCCTGCGCTGGGCGTTTGTAAGGGGGAAGGGGAGGGCCCGGTAAAATTCCTCCATATCCGCCGCGGCGCAGGCAGGCCCCGCCACATCCGTGCGCCGGGAGCGGAGCATCTGCAGCCCGCAGGAGAGGATAAACAGCTCTTCAAACACCATCCGCCGCCGGGCCAGGTTCAGCGCCTCCGCGTCCGCCGGAAAGTGGAT